>Ga0131853_10026188_pt1 | contig 10492 bp, 4 predicted proteins | sample TergutLab28metaG_FD_92764 | JGI IMG/M metagenome (GOLD analysis project Ga0131853, IMG submission 92764) | Labiotermes labralis P1 segment gut microbial communities from Petit-Saut dam, French Guiana - Lab288 P1 (version 2) (version 2) | ecosystem: Host-associated > Arthropoda: Insects >... | reverse complement strand
GGAGCTTGCGACTACTTGGTGCGTTATTGTGTAGGCTGTATTGTGCTGACTTGAGGCGTGTTGGTGTTATGTAGCGGGATTGGCTGTTGGTGATGTGGTATCCGAGTGCAGGCTGAACCACTGGTGGATGTATTAACATCCGAACCATGTTGAGCAGTAAATTGACATAATAAAGCAAGTGTCATCAAGTTGGTCTACCTTTATTCAAATGTATTCTGTTGGTTTTAATTTCTGTGATTTATTAAATATCACTCCTTAAAATGGAATGTTGTAAGATAGTTTGCGAATACATTCTCTAACCAGATCGATTTTAGACTTTTAGTATGATTTATTGTTCTTGATTATCCCGACCTGCAATATGAAAGTGGGTTGTTCTACCGATGTTTTAGATCCAGAAGTCTGAAGCAAGTTGTTTATCAACAGAGCCCACGTACCTGCTGTGTCAACATCCAAAACAAGATCAGCATCAAATAAAACAAGACGCTAAATTTGACTTCAGTCTATTCCTTTCATGAAATGTTATTTATTCAAATGAACGTTGTGTTTTACAAATGCAGATGGTCGCTATGTTGACGATCCTCGTGATCACAGAGTCCAAATGCTTTATGAAGTATTCATAGAGCTGCCCACGTCAAAGGCTATAAGTTTGGCGAATAACCACAACGATTTCATATTTGATAACTAAAAAAATCTGTTTCGTTTAATGTTGTAGTTACCTTCATTGCGGTAAATCAGTAATTACGAATTTGATTGCAACAATTACAAAGTTCGGCTAACACAATCGTTTCCGCTGAAGTAGTCATACAGGTTGTCTCAAAATAATGTACATATATTCTTCGCAAACTAATAAGTGATTGACTCGATGGATGTCACTTTAGCGTGTACCGAAATGCTGCGGTGTTTAGCGACAACCACCCTTCCTTTGAGTTGCACTATCGGAAGATATTATTAACCGGCAGAACAATTTATTTCCGACGCTCCTTCTCCGCTTCCGTGTACGAGGACCCGTGCGCTCCGCAGAAATGTCCGTATGACTCATTGTTCTTCGTCTCTGTTGTTTACCTTCTGTCCCTTAATTTCTGCAGACGGTGTTTAAGTTTACTTAATTTGTTGGGCAAACAGTGCTGTCTGTAGTTAGGATTGTGTGCCGTCGAAGTATGGGGTGATAGAGAATAATGAATTGGAAAGGATATGGGAGGAAGCTGTCGTGGCTTAATTTTAGGTGCTATGGTGACATCTGCATGTAGCGTTTGAGAAATATTCCGAAAATGTTGTTAAGAAAATCGGTTTTCGGTTTGAGATTTGAAACCTGTGTCTACACAATATGGACAAAAATTGTTATACCTTCCATCGATATGCTTGGTAAGATTCGTATAAAATGTTAGAGTCTATAACAAATTCGAAATGAATCGCGATTTCAAACTATGCAATGGACGGACAGACTATTGATGTGCAGGCATGTACAGTACTTATTTATTTCCCTATATATGTATGAATGGCCTGTAACCTTTCACGCATACTAGACTCTTTAAGAATTCTTGATTTTAAGCTTTCGCCGTGTTCTATATGTAATATGTTTTCTTTTGGGTAATTCCCCGGCGTCTGAATTCTAATAGCCGACGTTTCGGAACCCTCTATCAGTTCCATCTTCGTAGGCGGGTTTATGATACTTCATCCACCTGCCTATGAAGATGGAACTGATAGAGGGTTCCGAAACGTCGGCTATTAGAACTCAGACGCAGGGGAATTACCCAAAAGAAAATATATTACTGTTTAAGAATGTTTACTAAGCCCAGAAGGTAGAGGACAGCTATGAGTAACTGAAGCGTTAGGCGTTCTTTACAAAGCCAAAACAATATTAGAAGCAAGAGTGCCACCTACACGCCCACAACGTTCGTTGTCGAAACGCCTGTGGACGTTAAACCAGTTTCTAAAGTGTAAGACGCATGTTTACCACTCAACGTTGTTTGGACTAGGCAGTAAAGGTTAAACATACTAAGGCAGGCCAGTAATGGTGGAGCCTGGAGCAGGTGGGTAAGACATGTGTGGGAGATGGATAGCTGTTCTTAATTTTGAGTAATCGAAATTGGAGTCTTCTGGAATAGAAATGAATTCGCTGCCGCATTGCTTGGGAGAGGAAGGTTTTAAATTTAAAATGTCTACTACGTACGTTCCTTGTAGCTATGATTTGCCGACATCCCTGCGAAATGGGTTTATGTACTTTGGCCTTTCATTCTTGCGTTGTTACTCAGAACGTATTCATCAGTTTAATTTAAATAGGGGATAGTAATTGTGTTACAAAACAATGGAAAATTATATCGTAGATTTTAAATGATTTAATGAGGAATATAAAATTATCCGATTCTTCTAGATGTTGAATACGTTAGCACAAACCGGTCAGTAAGCCTTATTATACCTAGATCGTAGATACAACATGTTTGATATATTAAGGCCGGAAGCTTACCTGAATCTAGCGATTTAATATACAACCATATATCGTAGACCAGTCAAAAATACAGTTGTGTGTTATATTTAAATATGAATAGTTCACGTTCTTCTTTCTCAAATTACGTGCGTTTAAACTATTTATGAGAGAGTAGTACAATTTGATGCAAAAATCCTTGCCGTAACTATTGAGCAGTTAGCAGTAGCAGTTAGCAGTACAGGTTGGCAGTAGTAGTCTGCACTACTGATAGCGTTGTTAAAATAACCATAAACACACCAATAAATTGTGACGTGAGAGAGAAAACCAACAAGATGCAACAGTTAGATGTTTATTATCAACACTTTCTCAACATGTTTCGAGCATCATTATGTATCATTACTACACAAAACCCAACAAAAAAGACATTACAGCTAATATCTACCTTTTCCCCGCTTGTTACAGCGCAGCACACCACATGCAGTAACACACGTCTTGGTCTCCTGAAGACGGGCATAATGATGCCCGAAACATGTTGAGAAAGTGTTGATAATAAACATCTAACTGTTGCATCTTGTTGGTTTTCTGTCTCACTTCAAAATTTGCTCACGATGCACGGTCACAGAAACCTAAAACACCAATAAATCTTAGTCATTTATTTGTAATTGGCAGTAGAATTTCAACCTTTTGTATCAGGAGCTCTTTTCGATGGATTTAATTTCCATATTTCCCGCCCTACATGTTCATATGTGATACATAAGCCTAATACTTGCATGTGGCCTTTTATTATCGTTTATTGCCTCATAGATCCAAAAGTAATGCACGTTGTGTTAAGTGTAAGTCGTAACTTTCTTTTCATTCTCCTCCGCGTAGCAAGTCATATATCTACGCTTTCACTACACTCCACACACAATTATTTTAGTAGTTATGAAAACTTAATATGTATGTTTTTCACGTAAGTTATGTGTAAGTAAACTTTGCCATGCTCGAGGACGAAATAACTATTGTATAACCCCAAAACTGGCGTTATACAATAGTCCGGATATTTCATTCATAACTTACTGCATATTTTCACCACCTTAATTTAAGAACATAATCAGTTTTATATTCCTTCTGGTTTCTTGCCGGACATTACACTAGTTGAGAAGGTTTGTACACCTTTTTTAAAAAATATATATTTTTCTTACACGCCTGCCTTTCTCTTTTTTTTCATTCCTTCTTTTTCTGTGACCAGATAGCACGGGAATATCGCCACCATAAATGGCATTTTACAAATCCTGTTGAACACCGGATAACCTGGTAAAAAAATTAGTTTCATTAAGACTGTTTGCTGTGAAGGGTAAAGCGCAAATTGCGGTTACCGAATAAATCGGCGGTGGCGGTGGAGGCAGTAATTTTTCGATATAAACGTCATATTATTTGACGACCATACCCCCACCTTACATCGCTATGCTAGCCTAGTTTTGCTTGTAATTTGTTATTCAAGATTTTTTCCAATGATCTAAACATGTGACCTCCAGCTTTGTCACAGTTCTTATGGATGCTCTGGCCATATATTATTCGTTATATGTGAAAAGAGTGAATTGCTGAGCCGCTGAGCTGTTGTTTGTGTCGTGGTGGGTTGCTGAGTCTCTGCCAGGCCAAACCAGACAACTGAACACAGACTGCTGGACTTCCTGAGCGACGGACAGAACTATCGTCTGTTTGGCAGTTTAAGATATCTTCATTTTACCCTAAGCGTCGTACAGTAGTACGCTAGAACACCTGATAATTTGAAGGTAAGAACTTCCTTTACCGGCAGAAATAATAACATTTTGCAATTTCATTTACCGTTTCCGTTGGCTTTGAATCCATCGGGTATATGTGTTTTAGAATCAATTGAATTGATAAGTAGCTGCGTTGAGTCGATCCCAGTGGCCGCACGGTCTAAGGTGCGGGTCTTCGGCCGCTTGCTGGCTGGAATTGAGGACTCGAATCCCGCCGGGGCCACGGATGTTTGTCTGTTATGAGTGTTGTGCGTTGTCATGTAGAAGTTTCTGGGTCGGACTGATCACTCGTCCAGACGAGTCCTACCGAATGTGTTGTGTCTAATGAGGGTGACCATGAAGCCTCGATTACGAGAAGGTCCACGCACACTGGGGGGCTGATACGCCATGGAAATAAATATAATCTTAGCTGTGTTGCATGGTGTCTGGAGTTTCGTTTTTCATATAAACCATTACTCATATCACACTCTGTTGGTAGCCCTGTATGAGGCAGTGTAGTTGTACAGTAATAATTCTGTAGAACACCGCGTAGACTGGCGAGGAGGAAGTCTGGACCGCGCGTACATAGTATGAGGCTGTAATGAATTCTCTTTATATGTTACACTTCACTACGCCTTTTGAATTTACCAAGATGTGGCAGCGTCTTCTGTTTTTACGGGCACATCCCTCGTTCTTATCCTCTGTAGGCAAGGCATTATAATTTTATGTGCTTCAGAGTGGCCACACTGCATCACATTTGCGAATGTGGCACTCGTTAGTGAAGTCTTGTCATAACCGACATGAAGAGCATTTGCTCGGCGGTCCCTTCATGCCTCAAGCACAATGAACGGCCGAGTTCTTTATGTCGTGTGGTCCAGGCTTATACCAAACTGAGACACACGCTGCTACTAGAAGTACACGCACGCACGCGCGCACATACACAAGCATACATACGCACTTGCCTGAATTACAATAAACGGAAAATGCGGAGGTTAGGCATGTACAAAATTCTCCGGTTCTCATCACTAACAGTTTCGATCAAATGTGTGTAGAGTCTAAAATGCGGGAGGTGACTAACCTTTAATTTTGTTCCATATCGGGTCCAATACAGCTCGTATTTCATATAGAATTAAATTTATTAAAACAGTTTACTGTAAAAACTATTACTGTACAATATATAGCTCTCGGTGTGTTTAACATCTTCTTTTCGAAGCTTCCAGACGTGGCAAGTATTTGACGAAATGTATTGTAAAATACTTTCTGGCCGTATAAAAAGGGGCAATAAGTAATAAAAAAAGTAACAGACAAATCTTTGAAGAAATTCGAAGATTAATTATTTCGAAATTACATAACGAATATTAATTTCAGTTTAATGTTTTCCATCCCGAAGTGTTTGATACGTATGTAATTAGCAACAATATTCAAACACAACATTCAAATGGTATGTTATTTATTAACATGTGGCCAAAGTTTATTAGTTAATAAATAACATACCATATGATTGTTGTGTTTGAATATTGTTGCTAATTATATTAATTTCAGTACCTAATGAATTTAGGGTACAAAGAATGGGATAAGATACTTTATAGCCTGTCAGCAATGTACCATTATTATTGATGGCTGACTGGATAAAAATAGTCTTGAGAGCCTCAAATCTCGCGATTTAAGATCGGGTATTTGCTACCTTACTCTTTTCCTCTTCTGTTTCGAAACGTACAGATTGAAATATACGAAGCTGTAGGTCTGTGACCTACTGCTCCATGTAGATGTAAAATGTTGCCCCATCTGTGAGGAAGGAAGATACATTCAGTTTGCTGAGACGATATTTGGACCCAAGGAAGGGGGAGGGACTGGAAGATTGTGAACGAGAAGTTCTTATTGTTTATAGTTTCACATATTACTATTAATTAGGGGATGTAGTCAAGGGGTATGAAACTGCCAGGTTGTTTAACTTTTATGCACCATGCATCCTATATATAGGACAGACCTACCGCTACTCCCCACAGTACGTTTTTTATATATTTAGTCAACAAATATACGAGTATTTAATTATTTTTTAGACTTTCTGTCACCATTTTCGTTTATTCCTGCACAAAATGTCATGTATTTCCTAATTTTACCCTTCTTGGTTCATAAAATATTCACATTTTCCATAAATGATGTGCTAAACTGTAAATGTTCAGTTCCAGGACCAGAGGGTTAATATACGCGTATAGGCTATGAGCTGTATGAGAAAGGAATGAAAACTATCGCTTTAGTTGGAACCACTCAAGGGACCTGGTCTAGGTGGGGGATAATATTATAAGGATTTGGAAAGCAGGAGCATGCGTACGTGGACTCGATTAGTGCGTTTCAGTGGCGGCCTCGTGTGACCAAAATACTAAATCTTGGCTTCCGTGAAAGGTTGGGCTGTTGGTTTCTTTACAAGCTAAGGTTGCTGTTGACTTATAACTGAACATCTGCTCCGTTGAGATGATACCACGGACTTGGTCTGAAGACATTTCCATCATGAACGAGGCCCGTTCATGTGACTCTCTCATTTTCAGGTTGTTCCTACGCCGCGTGCTTGTTGAATTTCTGTAAGAAGTTAGGAAGACGATAATTAATTTCGAGTAGATGAAGATTTAGAATAACTCGTTTGTGACCTGATGAATGTACCGTTCCGCAATTCTGTTGGAGAACACGAGGAAGACCACGCGAAACCTCGATCGTAGGGTTTTTAATAGCATTTTTTTAATGGAGGATCTGTTTTATTATCGATAACCTATATAATTTAGTGCACTACAGTTTAAAAGGCGAATTAACTGTTTCAGTACTCAGGTACGTCCTCAATGGCGTTATTCTACGGGATTTTGGGCTTCTGCAGCTGCGTATTTGCAGTTTCCGCCACTGGGTAGGGAGGTTCCTGACAAATAGAGACACCGCAATGATCTCGAAAGGCCAGTAGCCAGTTACGTAATGTTGCAGGGCTATATTCCAGAAACTCAGTGTTGTTACGCCTTTTGAAGGTACTGTTTTTGTAGATATTTTAGTAGTACTTCTTGATCATAAAACAGCCTGTCTCTACTAGATAGCTTATTAATATAAATAAATTCATGCCACCTTGAAAAGGCAATCTAAAGAACACGCAATTGAGCCCTAATGTGTTTGAAAAATTGTATGCTTTTCTTATTCATGCAGATGATTCGGCACTGAATGGAAATATTTGAGGTCTGAGATACAGAGGGTAGGAAATGTAGTGTGCGCTGATTATTGCAATAAAATTCTTTATACAGTGCTCCGTCTGAATTTTCTGACACATGACCAACTGTTGGACCACGTGTCTGCCGAATACAGATGTACTTCACCAGCTTGCTCATGTGGAGGTTATGTGGACTGCGGCCCTTCAAACTTGAGCTGCAGCCCAAGATAGTTGGCTGCAAACAAATGAAGCTACTAGTTTTGTTTGCTGAACTCCCCACCACAAAGCGCCTTACTGTTTAACTGTTCAGTAGGCAAGTTTCTTCAGTCCGTCTCTTGTAAGCCTGTGCCACGAGGTGACACTGACAGGACGAAAATCAGGAATTCCTATTGCAACAACCATGAGGAAGATCGATCAGTTTGTTGGTCGAGAGATGAGTTCAGATAGAGAACTGGAGCGGAAGGAACACGCCAAACAAGCAGGAAAGGAAGTAAAAGAAGAACAGGAAGGGGAGTGGAAAGTGGGCTGAAGAGACACAGACAGAGAGTGAGAGTTAAAAGAAAAGGACAGCCACGAATGGAAATGAAGTAAAGGGCATACGTTTTTAGAGTAAAAGGGAAGAGATGGATGACGTTGATTGACTGCGCTCATAGGAGACTCGTGTGAAAAGCTAGTGTTTTCGTGAGGTACGAAGCAGGGGAAGTCCCTTTCATTTGAGGGAGCTTTTTATATTTTCTCTCACAGCAAATAATAGAATTTTGTTCTTTATTTAGAAGAGGTAAAAAAGTGAAGTGCAATTGCTGCGGTACATCTGTACTAACCAGTTTCGTCGAAAACGTGAAATATTTCTTGTGCAAGAAATGGCATGAAAGCTAAATGAAGCAAACGCACAGTTGTTCTTGTGCTTGCTTAAGCACCATCATACCTTAATATGTAAGGGGAAGGGAAGGCATCTCTTCATACATTCTGATTCTAGATTCTGTATGGCGATAAGCAGTTCCAAGTACCGGCCTGCTTTTTCCTTGGGTAAGAGCCCCGGTTACTGTTGGGCGGAAGGCGGGGTGGGCCCTAAAGTCCGTCTTGTTAATATGGGAAAGAGAACACTTTCACTTGCCAGAAATGGAGGGCCAGTATGTGTGGTGTCCATCTTAGACACGATACCGACTGAGCTATTATTGCGGGACTTATTTATGAAATATTTTCCCCGTTTAACTGTCCGGTTCTAGCATTCCAGAGTCGCACTCTGAGTGCCCGCGATTGCGATTCCAAGTTCGCCTACAGAGTGATGAAACTCACACCGTGACTTGCGGATAATAGGCTGCCGAGTATCTTTAGATGGAAGGAAGACGGCATAACAGGAGGCTGGGGAAGTTGTATAACGAAGATGTGCGTAATAAACACAACAAAGTTATTATTAGGGCGATTACACGGAACGTTGGCCTGTAGCCCACTTCGGTAGACAATATCGAACAATTTTTATTTGGCCGTAAAACCTGTAGAGAAGTGATCAGTTGATACACTAAACGTAGGTGGTTGTTTATTAATGTTGGGTGCGGGATTAAGAATTAGATTCATCCGATTCAGTACAGGAGGCTGTAGCTTGTGTTTGTTGACAAGGTAATGCTCTGTCAAGTGTCATAAAGGCTGAAAATTTTGACCAACTGAATAATTGCGTGCTTGACATGGAGGGCTTTCCTGTATGTAGACAGTTGCAGGCTACGAAAGCCACTGAATGAGTCTTGTGGATCGTGGGAATGGCAGCACTTGACACTAACACTCTCTGCCTAACGTTATATTCCGCTTAAGCCCAAAGCGCTTGTCGATAGCGACGATTATTTCTTGGCTATCATTGACAACTTTCATAAGAATGTAATGGCCTAAACGGGCTGACGGAAGTATAGGAAGTACGCTGTAAGAGGAACCGTGACAGCTCGAGGGGGATCTGGAGTGTTCGAACCACATAACTTACATGATTTCCGTATAGCCATTTTGATTACAGAAACTTAACGTGGATTTCTGTGAGATTATAATCGGTGATACGTGGACACCTAAGAATGCGAGCCTGTTTAGTGTTACCGGTTTAAAAGTTAATTACTTTCTACGTCATTCTGAGGTATATCTCAAGAATATGAATAAAAAGCTCAGTCTTCAGTACGCATTTGTCTTTCTCACGTCAGATGGTTTTTAAGTTACTTTACTTACATCGTAAATTACTCTCGCCAAAGACTGTGGTGCGCAAGTGCCAAAGCCAAACTGTGAAGGTATCTCTCTCACTGCATTCTTGGCCTCTTCCATAAACGGAAGTGAAGATCAGTATCAGACGTCAGCAGCTCGTGTCTCCGGCAAACGAGCTTCCGATTATAGCCATTGGATACAAGAGAACGCTGCAGTACACTCGTGCTGGTTGCGAAGACGGTGTATTAACTTTTGTGCCGGAAATATAATCCCGGTTTTCCAGTCTGTAACTGATCATATGGTAGCTGACTTCTTAATTTCTTGCATTTTCCTACATTTTACGACTCTGTAGCGTGTTTATTAATCCAGCTTCATATTCGTGAGATCTTTGGTTCATATATCAACATGTGTCTTATATTTGTCGTGGTTTTACTCAGTTTCTCCGTTAAGTGAAATGTCGGGAGATTAGACTGTCGTGACCTGGGCCATTAACATTGCCTTCCTTATTCTTTGGTGAATCATTCTTCACCACTCGACTGATCTAAGTTAAGGACAGCATCGGTGAGTAAACCTCACTAAGGAGTTTGGTGGAGCATAGTCCTTCTTAAAAAGCTTATGTCTCTTCGGCTAACCAAAAGGTTCTTCGCATTTTATGAAACCAGTGTGTTCATTATCGTGTCTTCAAGAGCCTTTCGCTGGTCCGTATCCTGAGCAAAGTCACCTTGTCCACATCCATCCATCCATCCATCCATCCATCCTTCCATCCATCCATCCATCGATCAATCCATCCATCCATCCATCCATCCATCCATTCATCCATCCATCCATCCATCCATCCATCCATCCATCCATCCATCAATCCATCAATCCATCCATTCATCCATCCATTCATCCATCCATCCATCCATCCATCCATCCATCCATCCATCCATCCATCCATCCATCCATCCATCCATCCATCCATCCATC
>Ga0131853_10026187_pt1 | contig 10493 bp, 11 predicted proteins | sample TergutLab28metaG_FD_92764 | JGI IMG/M metagenome (GOLD analysis project Ga0131853, IMG submission 92764) | Labiotermes labralis P1 segment gut microbial communities from Petit-Saut dam, French Guiana - Lab288 P1 (version 2) (version 2) | ecosystem: Host-associated > Arthropoda: Insects >... | reverse complement strand
TCCCGTAGGAGTTTGGGCCGTGTCTCAGTCCCAATGTGGCCGTTCAGACTCTCATCCCGGCTATCAATCGTAGCCTTGGTGAGCTGTTATCTCACCAACTAGCTAATTGAGCGCGGACCCCTCCTAAACCGATAAATCTTTTCACACTTGATGATGCCATCATAGTGTGCTTATCCGGTATTAACATTAGTTTCCCAATGGTATCCCGAAGTTTAGGGCAGGTTATCCACGTGTTACTCACCCGTTCGCCACTAGGTATAAACAAGACAAGTATCATTCCATCAGGGTAGCAAGCTACCCATCAGGTCAGACACAAGTCGGCGTTTATACCTCGTTCGACTTGCATGTGTTAGGCACGCCGCCAGCGTTCATCCTGAGCCAGGATCAAACTCTCATGTTGAAAGTTTATCATAAATGTCTGTTTTTTATGGATTGCTTTACTCTGCTCGTAATTTCATTTGTATAGCATCGCAAGATATCTTTAGTTTGTGGTGGGATATCTTTGTTTGTGGTGATATATCTTTAGTTTGTGGTGGGATATATATCTTTAGTTTGTGGTGATATATATCTCTGTCTTATAGTGGTATCATGAGATATATTTATCCACTCATTCATTCATCCATTATTGAATGATATGAGATATCGTCATTGCGAGCAAAGTGAAGCAATCCATAATCAATCAGACATACGCTGACAAATCAGTTGTTGTAATTTGCTTATAGCATATCACAACTTAATTACAACTCATTAGTTGCCATCTTTTGCTTAATCAAGGAATTGATTGGTTTGGTTACCTAAGTTGGCTTTAGCCTACTTAGGTTGGGTATCCAGATTGATAAGGTAAGTCAATCTGGATGGTTGGTTTGTATTCGTTAACATAAAATCTCTTTTATGTTTTAACATAATTATTCGGTTTTCAAGGGGCGGGTGTTAGTTTTAAATCCTTCAAAGATTATTGCTTAAATCCTTCAAAGGTTATTGCTTTTGTTTTCTTGCAAATTTTATCGCTTTTGTTTTCTTGCAAATTTCCTGCCTTTCAAAGGCACGAAAGCTATAATAACACATATCTAGGATGATGTCAAGGGGTTTTTTGTGATTTTTGAAAAAAATTTTGGTCATTGTCAAAAAAATTCAACAATGCCCGCAATATTAACCTTTATGAGCAATACTGAATCACGGTATCACGAAGAAACACAGCGCAGCCAGTCGCAATCTTATCATAATACGCCGTAAACCGCTCATCGTCCACATACATCTGCACCACACCCACATGCGCTTCCTTGCTATATATGGGCCAATAAACACAAAGCCAGTCTTTATGCAACCTTGCAGCCTTTTGCGCCAGTTCGCTTGCAGGATCACCTTGAACAAGAGCTGCCGCCAGTGTTTCAAATAACTCCTTTTCCAGTTTTTGGGCTTTGGCAAATTTCTCAGGACTCATACCACGCAGCTTCTCATTAGATGCATCAACCGCCGCATCTCCGTACTTTTCCCTAACCTCATTGCCGTATTTGCTTTCATTTTCTTTTATCATCTTCTCAGCAAAGCCCTCAAATTTTTCTTTATCTTCCATATCAATATCTCCTTTCGCTGCCAAAATAGATTTTTCTACATTAGCAATTAAAATATCCAATTGTTGCCGCTTGGCTTGCAACGCTGTCAGGTGGTCCTTGAGCATCTCCAGAGGATTCCAGGTTGAGTCCGAAATAGCATCCAGAGTTATCTTAATGTCTTCCAACGACATGCCTAGCTCCCTGTAAAACAGTATGTGCTGTAGACGGTCCACTTCATTTTGCCCATAAAGGCGGTAGCCATTTTCACTAGACCTCGCAGGCATTAGCAATCCAAACTGGTCGTAATAGCGCAGCGCGCGCGTAGAAATACCCGCCATTTTAGCCAATTTGTTAATTGTATAATGCCCCATCTATCTCACCTCAAAATCTATTATAAACTATGACGTAGCGTTAATGTCAAGAGAAATTTTCACTTTGAGCTTGTTTTCTTCCAAAAAAATGTATATAATTGAAATATCTAAATAAAAATATTTTTCTAGGAGGAGATTATCATGATAAAATTATTTGCAGGCGAAAAGGGTGAGGGCAAAACGCGGAAGCTGATTGCGCTGGCTAACGACCATTTGAACGTAACCGACGGTCATATTGTTTTCATTGACGATGATAGCCGCAATATTCATGAGATTCATAGAAACATCAGGCTTGTAGACACTTCCGAATACCCTCTTTTGAATTACCGCGAATTTGTAGCTTGCATATATGGTATGATTAGCCAAAATCGCGATATTTCCGAGATATTTATTGATTCTCTTTCCGGTATTATTGAAACCTTTAGCAATGACGATATAGCCGCTTTGGTTTTAATTTTAGAAGATATAAGCAAGGTTCATGAAGTTGATTTCTACATTACATTAAACTGCAATCCGACAGAGCTACCGGAAGAAGCAAAAAAACATATAGCGTAATGGACCTGTTCGGAAACTTCTATCACGAGCGAAAAATCTCAGTGGTCCAAGCAGCTTTCCGCGAGCTTTTTCGGAGCTTCCGAGCAGGCCTAATAACTTATTGCGAGGCCAGGCATGGATAAAGCGCGCAACGCAAATTTTCTCATCCGGCAAGCCGCCATTTTGGCGGCTGTCGGCATTTTGGCGCGCCTTTTGGGGTTTTTGTACCGCATACCGCTTACAGACCTGATTGGCGATGAAGGCAACGGCATCTACACCATCGGCTATAATGTATACAATTTCTTTCTCATAGTATCTTCTGCGGGCCTGCCCGCTGCCATATCCAAGCTAGTTAGCGAAAAACGCGCAATAGGCCGCCACGACGAGGCGCACCGCATTTTCAAAATAGCCTTGATACTGGCAACATCCATGGGTGTTGTGTTAACCGCCGTTCTATTCATCTTTGCGCCGCAATTTACGGCAATGCTAGGTACGCCACAAGCATATTTGGCCCTGCAAACCTTAGCGCCCACCGTATTTATCTTCGCTATCATGGCCACGATACGCGGCTACTTTCAGGGCATGTCATCTACAGTACCAACCGCCCTTTCGCAGTTGGTAGAGCAAATTTTTAATGCCATATTCTCCATAGTCCTGGCCCACGCCATGTTTAATTTCGCCATACGCCAGGACTATGAGGCCGTGATATACGGCGCAGCAGGTGGCACGGCGGGCACTACCATGGGAGCAATTGCTGGCTTTATAGTAATATCCGGATTATACTTCATTGCGCGGCCAGATATTTTACGAGCCAGGCGAACTGCATGGCTGCGTGCAAAATCTCGCAACAAGCATCTTGATGACGAAAGCGGCAACCAGGTGGCTCAAAAAATTATCATAACATCATCTACAATTATCGCGGGCACGGCCATATTCTCCATCGTAAACCTGATAGACACATGGCTGGTAATAGACCGCTTAGCTATTGCTGGGTTTGAGGAAGTGCGCGCACGCGAATTGTTAGGCCAACTGGGCGGCAAGTTTAATCCCATCACAAATTTGCCCGCCGCCATATCATCATCTCTTGCGCTGGTGCTAATTCCGGCCATAGCCACCGCAAAACAACTAGGTAATCGCCAAGATATGCACACGAAGGTTAATGCCGCCTTTCGCGCGGCTATGCTTGTCACAATACCCATTGCCTTTGGCCTGGGCGTGCTTGGGCGTGAAATTGTGGCTCTTCTGTTTCCAAACCACCCCGAAGGCGGCACGCTATTTATAGTAGGCTTTCCATCCGTGATATTTCTGGCGTTTTCGCAGATTTCTACCGGAGCATTGCAGGCCATTGGAAAAATATCCATCCCCGTTATCGCGGCGCTTGTTGGTGCTATTGTCAAAATTGTTGTGGGATATTTCTTGATTGCACATCCCGCAATCAATATATACGGTGCCATAATCGGCACCACGCTATGCTATCTGATAGCCGCATGGATTAATGTATATTTTCTGTGCAAACACACTGGGGCGAAGCTAGATTTTTGGGGCCTAGTGATAAAGCCCACCGCGGCCAGCATCGCGATGGCAATGGCCTGCTTTACCGCCTACAATCTTATATATAGCTTTTTGCCCAGCAATGCAGCCGCTACCATAGCAGCGGTTTTGGTTGGCGTGGGGGTTTATGCGACTTTCATGATATTTATTCGTGGATTTAATGAAGAGGATTTGCATATATTGCCCAGAGGGCATAAATTGGCGCGGGCGATGAAGGCTCGTGGATTTATTTAGCGTGCTAATGAACGGGATTTAGATAGCCCTTAATGCTTTAGAGTTACCTGCCTCTATGCTCACTCGTTAATCAACTCATACAAAAACTGATATACATTGCTCGTTTTTGTTCTGCTACAAAAGCCTGAATTTCTTACGTAGTACGTATAAACCCCTGATGCCTGGTGGCCATGGTATGTAAATATCATATAGTTGGCCCAAAATTCAATACTATCACCAGGATTATGACCAGGACTTTCCCCAATGTGTATTAGTATCCAGCCTACATCTTCCAGCCTGTTAATCCGCCTTTGCAAATTTCTTGGCAGCTCCGCTGCTACTAGCTCAAGTGAGTTCAGGTAATTTATTATTTCGCTTATTTTTTCAGGGCAGTTTATTGTGGTATTATCAATGTCGTCAATCAAATTTCCCTGACTTCTTATGCTAAGCTAATATACTCCATATCATTTCGTTGAAAATACAAACTTGTGCTTCCCCTAAATGATATAAAAAATCTTTCTCTGTGAGCCAAAAACACAAAAAGAAAAAGTACGGCTACACAAAAAACTACAGCAAAAACAACCTTTTTGTTCGTAATAAAATTCATCGGCCACCCCTACCCTACAATTTACGATACCTTTCCTCTTCACTAAACACACATCCGCAGTATTTTTGCATATACAGCCCCATCTCCCGCGCTTCGTTCATTGCAGCCCGAAAATCTTCGCGAAAATCCCGTACGATAAACTCGCATTTATACTTTTTCGCCAACTTATAGCCAAAATTGCAAATGGCCTCAAAATCTTGATATGGGCTGGCCAAAAGTGTCGTTGAAAAGGCCACATATCCATATTTTGCGGCATGTTTTGCAGCATACTCCAAACGTGAGCGATAGCAATATGCGCATCTGTTCTGTCTGTCGTCCATAACCTCGGACACATCATATACAAAATCCCGCAAACCATAATTATCGTCAACCTCTATTGGTAGTTCGCGCAAATCTGCAAAGTTTTTAGCGGCATCTCGCCTGTTTTTATATTCTACAAACGGATGTATATTGGGGTTATGCCACAGCAGTGTCGGCGCAAAGCCTTCCTTAACAATGCCGCCGCAAAAAGCAACGCCGCACGGCCCGCAGCATATGTGTAACAAAATCTTAATATTCAAAAAAACATCACCTCTTTACATTTTTCTAAGAATATGATACAATAGTTTCAGCAAATTGTAAATCACCATTAAGTTTTCGACAAAATTTGCCGAAAAAGAATTATACTGAATTTGCTATGCAGATTTTTTAATAATTTGCAAATAATAAGCCGAAAGGCTCGAATGCACAAGGATGTGCAATACATAAGTTTAGGGGGAAAAATTATGTTTACAAACAGGATGAGAATGACGGGCTTTTCCGGCATTGACGTAGCCGACATGGTTCATCAAATGATGCGCGCGGAATCCTTCCGCGTTGACCGCCTGCGTCAGCAGCGCGACCTCAATATGTGGCGGCAAGAAGCGATGCGCGGTGTTGCCACATCTATCACACAGTTTCGTAACCGCTGGACATCCACGGGCGTCACAGGCGGCAGAGACATTGGCAACCGCGCTAATTGGAATGCTAATACCTCTACGGTTACAGGTACAAGAGGTGCCGGGGTAGCCACCGGCGCTACGGCTGTCGTTGGTAGCAATGCTGCTGCGGGTACGCATATGGTTCGTGTGCATTCTACGGCTTCACGGGATACTTTCCGCACGCAGGCTCCTGTCGTCGGAGGAGCTTCGCCTTCGCCGCATGCTGATACTTTTAATCAAAGATTTGGCGGCGCATCGACAGATATGATTGATTTTTCGCGCTTCATAAATCGTGAAATGGTTTTGTCTGACCCCAATGACCCTAATAGTGCTCTGACAGAAGGCCCTAACTTCGGCAATTTTGTTGCTAACTTCAGTTTCGCTGTAAATGTCAATGGAACTTCGCGCAACATCATAGTCGACCGAGATACAATGGAAGGTATGATGTCTCCGGCTGACCGCCATGCTGTTGCAACCCGTCTCAACGATATGGCTCAATGGCAGACCGAGCTAAATGCCGCTCAAGCGGCTTTGAATACAGCTATTGCCGGCGGCTTAGGCCCAGGTGATACCGAATATGACACTCAACGCGCTATTGTTAATGGCAGAACTGCCGATATTGATGGTGCACGTGCTTTTAACGAAGGTATATTTAGAGGTGCTCTTACCGGTGCCAATTCAGCTGCGTTTATAGGCTCAATCAACTCACAACTTGCCGAATTTGGCACTGATAGCCTTAGCGGACTTCAAAGAGTTAGTGCTAATTTAACTGGCGGCGTGCTTTCGTTCCATGTTTCTGATGGCAATACCGTGTCTATACTTAACGGTGCTAACAATAACATTACTACCCACGAAATGGGCCTTACAACCAATCCTGCTGGTGGCGCTGTTAATGCAGCATTTGGAACAAACCATAATTTGGCTGAATTCTTGGGCCTCAACATGGCTAATCCTGCCACAGGCAATATGTCTTTTGAAATAAACGGTGCAACCATCGGCGTTAATCTTTACAGTGGTCTTCCCGAAGCCGACAGAGGTATCTTTGTTAACGGTGTCAGGGTTGCAGCAGGCCCAGATGTTACTGTGCAAGATTTGATGAACGCGGTAAACGGCTCAGCTGACTCAGGTGTTACCATGAGCTTCAACAATGTTTCGCAAGAGTTCACATTGCAGCACAGAAACATAGGTGCAGATGCCACGATTAACCTTGGCACAGGGGCGGGCGATAATTTGTTCATGTCATCGTTTTTCAATGCTAGTGCCGCTGATGCGAGGACTGGAACCGCTGGAAATGCATATATTTACATCAGCAACGATGGCGGCGAAACTTGGTCAAACCGCTTATCTAGAGAAACAAATCACATTTGGGTTGCAGAAGGCGTAACAATGACCCTTTCCAACGCCGTGCAAGCCGGTGACGAGTTTACAATCGAAGTTGCCCGTAACACCGATAATATACGCGAAATGGTGACCGATTTTGTGAATGCATACAATGAGCTTGTGCGCTCTATGATGGATTTGACAGAGTTGCGCAGGCCGCGTCAAGATGGCAGCCGCGAATTCTTTATGCCGCTTTCAGAAGAGCAGCGCAGAGGCATGAGCGACAGAGAAATCGAAGTATGGGAAGCGCAGGCCAGAACGGGTATTTTGCACCGTGATGAGACCTTGCGCATCATCCAACGCGAAATGACAGATTTGATGTTTAGAAATGTGACAATGCCTGATGGCAGAACATTTAACCTGGGCAATATGGGTATACAGCTTTCGCGTAATCCAAACGATATGGGCCTGCTGGAAATCGATGAAGCCCGCTTCACAGCTGCACTTGAGAATCATGCCGACGCCTTGGAACATATTTTCACCAACTTTGATGCGGCAAACCCAAATGCCGGCGGTATTGCACAGCGTCTTGAAACCGTGTTTAACCGCGCTGTTGGCCCGATGGGCGTATCCGGCACAATTGGCCAGCGAGCCGGTGCTGCAACCGGTGTTCATGCAACCCAAAACTTCTTTTCGCGCACTATCGAAGCCGACAATCGCCGCATAGACAATATGATGAACTGGCTACAACGCAGAGAAGACCAACTTTTTGCACAGTTTTCGCGTATGGAGCAAGCCATGATGCAGGCACATTCGCAGATGATGTTCTTTGAGCAGCTTATGTTCCAAGGAATGTAATGAGAGGTATAAAATGGAAAACTTGAAGGGAAGATATATTGAGCTTCTGCAAGAAAAACTGGATGCCCTTGAATCCATACGAGAGTCCACAAGGCAGCAGGTGTTCACAGGCGATAAATCCCTTATAGAGCAAGAGGCTGAGGCCTTTGTCGCACTATATGAAAAGCGCGGCGAGGCCCTGGCTCGTGTCGAAAAAATTGATGACGTCCTGGAGCTTTTGGACCCGCTGGAAGCAGAAGATTTGGACGACACAGACTTCCAGGCCCGCGTGGTAGAGCTTCGCCATAAAATGGTAGAGCTTGCCAGAGAAATGGTGGCACTGGACAAAGCAAATATAGAAATATACGAGAAAATGAGTGCTTATGTGCGAAACAACATGAAGCAAGCGCGCCAATCCCTGGATTTGCTACAGGGCTACGACGACTATGTTGACGCAAACGAAGGACATTTTATGGACAAAAAGAAAGTTTAGACTTTTATGGAAGTAGGAGGGAAAATACATGGATGTTACAACCAACTTCAACGGAGCAAATATAGCTGCCGTACAAAACAGGCCGATTCAAGCAACAGAAAATGCAGCAGGCGGTGTTGAAAGAGCTGCCAGAAGGTTTGCGCCGGAAAGGCCAGGTGCAACACAAGTTGGGTCGCCAAATTCCGCAAGATTGCAAGAGGCAAACGCTACACAGCCCTGGACGACCATGCGCGAAGAAAATGTGACAGAAGCCATGCTGGAAAGGGCTTTCGAAGATGCCAACAGGGCTTTGTCCGGCGGTTCATTCAGCCTTTCATATAGGGTGCATGAGGGTTCCAGCAGAATTATGGTTACCGTTCATGAGGCGCGGTCCCGCGAGGTTTTAAGAGAAATTCCGATGGAGTCCCGCCTGGATATATATGCGCGCATCACAGAATTTGTCGGACTGTTATTTGACCAAGGAAATTAATTGTAAGTTTTGGAACAAAATTAAGGACGGAGGCTTTCATGCAGAATCCATATGACAAATACAGAAATAATACCGTTTTTACGGCTACAAAAGAGGAATTGACGCTTATGCTGTATGACGGTGCGCTTAAATTTTGCAATCAGGCCCTGGTTGCTCTGGAAAATAAGGATTTCAGCAAAACTAACGATCTCATCCTTAAGGTGGAAAATATCGTCAGAGAATTCCAAATCACTTTGGATATGAAATACGAAATATCCGCTCAGCTAAACCTTATTTATGACTATCTGCACAGCCGCCTTGTGGCCGCAAATATAAGTAAGGACGTAGAAATCCTCACCGAGGTGCGTGACCACCTGCGTGGTCTGCGTGACACTTGGAAAGAAGCCATGAAGCTGGCGCGGCAGCAAAGTCCACTGGGTGCACCGGCGATGGCCAGTGCAAGATAATAGCATTGACAAAAAATTGCATATTTGCAAACGGCAGAGACCCTCGGATCTCTGCCGTTTTTCAGTATCTAATGATAGGATGGGATGGTTATGTTACTTGGATTCTGCAATCAACACTAGTACCGTATCCAGTGCGTCCATTCCGGGCCGATTGAGATAATGTGGCTGGGTTCCGTATTCCAGCGGCTTCCCGTGACGATTGACCACAAGCGTGGGGTCGTAGCGTATTACTATACCCGTATTAGGCAGCACGAAGAAAGCAGAGCCTGATGGAGAAGGGATTGCACCGCCTGTTGGCTCACCTACCAGTGTTGCAAAACCCGTATTTTTGTAAAATTCTGCCACCATGCTAGCAGCGGAAAAGCATCCCGCATCTATCAACATCCATATCCTGCCATCAAAATCGGCCCTTCGCGCCATTGGGCAGGCTCTATAAAATGTTGACCTCTAATAAAATAATCAAATCCATCAGAATAGTGCGCATACGCATCCAAAAAATTACGTCTTGGATTCCAATTGGACCCGCCATCGCCCATTCTTGGTGGTGGCGTGGGCAGTGCAAGCCCAAACTCCTCAGCAATACGCGCTGTTCTGTCTAGCGCAGCATCGGCACCGGCAACAGGAAGCACTTCCATCCTTGCTGCCGTTGCAAAAGCCATGTTATGCGTGCCACCCAAAATGAAATGGTACAAATGGTCAATGAGCTGACCATCTATCAGCGGCCCTGCAATCAGCTCGTCAAAAAACGGTATAAACCCGCCGCCATTGCCGCGTATGTCAATTATCAAGTGCTCAAAACCTGTGATATCATCAAAAAAGCGGTTCATCACGGCCATGTCGTTGTCATCTATTGTTGATATAAATGTGCGTATATGAACATATCCAATGTGTCCGGCTTCAATAATTCCCGTTGTCAAATTATCCTCTCCAACAAAAAACTCATCCAGCATCCCTTGCTCTTCTTGAGCCAGAGGCGGGTATGCCAGCTGCACCAGAGGATTTGTAAGTATAGCAATTTGCCACATTGTATAATCAACTGCGACACCTAATAACAAAAAACTGAAATAACATAGCCCATAACACCAAAATCATGTAGAATAGAGTTTGATGAGAACAAAATTCACATGAGGATGCAGTCAT
>Ga0131853_10026186_pt1 | contig 10493 bp, 7 predicted proteins | sample TergutLab28metaG_FD_92764 | JGI IMG/M metagenome (GOLD analysis project Ga0131853, IMG submission 92764) | Labiotermes labralis P1 segment gut microbial communities from Petit-Saut dam, French Guiana - Lab288 P1 (version 2) (version 2) | ecosystem: Host-associated > Arthropoda: Insects >... | reverse complement strand
ACCGTGCATCTCAGTATATTTATCTCAGTAATTAACCAACTTGATGCACAAAATTTTTGTTTTACAATAAGTTTATTTCGTGCCTCTACATGTTTCGAGCACATGTGCTCATCATCAGGAGGTAAAAATTGCATTACACAGCCTCTGGTATCATCACACTGAAACAAGTGAGTGGTCTAAAATTACCAAAATACAATTCTATAAATATGAGCAAATAGTAGTAAAATGTATGTGTGAATTTTTCGGGTGTGATTACTGTGTATTACTTATCATAAACATGCTATGTCATGTAGAGGTTATGTTTATGCAGTTATTAAACTTATTAGGAAGCTACTATGTCTATTTACATTTATGTTTGCTTAGTCTGTCTAGTCATAAAATCGTAAATAGATACAACAACTAATCAGAAATTTGTATAAATTTATATAAATTCCAATGACACCAACTGGGATCGAGCCAGCGACCTTCCGATTTGTAGCACAGCATCTTAGCCACTGTGCCACCGTGGCCCTCGACTAAATAAATTACTGTACTATTAAGATAAAGTTAATTAATATAATATAAATCAGAACTTTAACGTCGTGTCAGGATTCGAGATGTTATCTCCAGCTGATCGTCAGGCTAATAACGTACACGAATTATCACAATTACTGCGATAATATGAATTTACGTGTTTCGTCACCGTTATCACTTGGCTGAACCTAGAATACAAACACAGATTTTGAACCTTATTTTAAAAGAAAATCATTTCACTTTTTGCGAATATTCTGTGCAGACAAACACATAATTTGGTGATCAGTGTGTTACGGGGTACAGAGTTAACTGTCGGACAGGGCAGGGTGAATGTTAATTTATTTTAATTAGATTTAATCACTATTCCAGTGGGAAAAAAGCCTACGTATCCAACCTCTATAAATTAGCTGAAAAGGTGTGAGGATCCCCATGTTATTACAGACCAGATGTCAAAGAAATCTTTACTGAGCAGTCATGCCAACTTTACAGGCCCTGTTCTTCGTCGCGGTGGTGGCAATGCTGGCGCTAGTATTTGGGGCGCCAGCTGAAAGGGAGGTGCTTGAGCAGTCGCCGCCAAAGGAGATACTCAAGACCGCCAACTCTTATGGTTATGGTTATGGTTATGGGCTCTATGGTGGTTACCCTTATGGTTATGGTTACCATGGCCTGTATGGATGGGGTAAGGAAACCGTAAACAAGTTTTGTGTAGACAATATGAAGTGTCATAAGTGTGATTAAAACACTTTATTATCCAACAGATACACAAATATACAATTCGTTGATACAATTATAATTATTATAAAATATTTAAAATTGCTCCAACATGTTTCGGATCACAATGAATCCATCATCAGGGAGTTCTATACAGTGCTTGGTTAAAATTACAGTAATGTTTTTTCGTGTCCGTTGATACGCTGCCATAACACCGACTACGACCATATCAACGGACATTATAGAACCATTACTGTAATTTTAGCCAAGCACAGTATAAAGCTCCCTGATGATGAATCCCTTGTGATCCGAAACATGTTGGAGCAATTTTAAATATTTTTAAACATTTTATAGTAATTCTAATTGTATCTACGAATTATATATTTGTGCATCTATTGGATAATAAAGTATTTTAATCGTCAATGATGCACGGTACAAACATGAAGATTGTTACAGGAGTGCTTTCTGTTAAAGTACAGTCACTTAGTTTAAAAATTTAGCACACCAACACAGACAGACACAAAACACTTGCGTAGTTAAAGATCACAGACCGAATATCATGGCTGAGTTTCAGTGAGTTTTGTGGTTTTACTCAGTCACTGTGTACTTCATATAAGAGGCAGAATAGCTCAGTCGGTACAGCGACAAGACTACGGCATGGACTGAGGGAAGATAATTTTTTCAGATATTAATTAAACGTGATCTTTTTCGAGAGATTTTCAAAAAGGTATTGAAACATTAAATTTCATACAAAAGCGTCGCGTGGAAGCCGAGTTGTTCCATGCGGACAAACACGCGGACAGCCGGACAGACAGACAGGCAGGCATAACGAAGCTAACTGGCGCTTTTCACAATTTTGCGAACTTGCCTGAAACGAGAACATGTTTAAGATATTCAGTGTTTTTTTTTGGCGTGTTGCAGGTTATCCATATCAAGGGTATGGATATGGACACGGATTTTACAACTACTACCCTCATTACTGGTGGTGAAAGCAGAGCGTTACCTCGTAACTCTCAAAGTGAAATAAGAGGAGACCACAAGAAAGTGGAAATATGCATGTTTTGAAGCTCCTGTCTCATATTGAAGAATGCAGAACGTCAAGAATGACGACAAATGACCGTCCACAGGAATAAAAAAGACAAATTAAGAAAATATATACCGTGTATATCACGATATTTTGTGTATAATTTTCACTTTAACAGCACACAAAATAAATGCTCAATAATACTTTTGTTTTTGTGTTGTCCTCCATCGTAATGGCGCAATGAGAATTACCGTGTGACGACTACACACGAGGATCTTGGTTAAAATAATAGGAAAAATGAATAAATGAACAGGGTTGAAGGGATTACCTCACACTGACGTCACTTTGTGTAACCAAACTCTAATGAGGTCAATTTGTGCAACAGCGGAAAAAGTGTTAGTAACAGAACGACGAAGAAACCTGCTTACAGAGAATCTTCATTGTTTGTACCATTATTCACGAATTATTACAAGGTCGATCTATAAAAGAACGTGACAGGGTAAAGGTAAAGGTAAAGCAGTCCCGTTACAGGCCTGGAGTAGCCCAGAAGGTTCCAGGAAGTTAAGTTCCCCAGATTTCATGACAACGGCACAGGATGGTGGTAAGGTTAACTAGATTGGAGTGTATGTACTTGTCTAACACAACTTTATTTGATGGTAGATATGTACAGAATTTACTACATAAAGAACAACTACATGTTATAATAAATTCTATACATATCTACCAACAAATAAAGTTGTATTAGACAAGTACATACACCCCAATATAGTTTATTTATGAACACAAAGGGGATGACGAGCCTTATGATTAGTGGTAAGGTTGTCAGCCTTACGCACCGGCCGCCTTAACCCCACAGGAAATATTCATGGTACTCATTTCTGTTAGAGGCTGAGTCGACCCCAGGGCCATAGTGCGATCGGAAGGAAACGTGACAGGGTGGAGACGAAAAATGCACGTAAAATTTTATCCGGGAAACACGAATGAAGGACGTTACTTGGTAAATTTAAGCATGGATTTTAGGATAATGTAAGACTGAATTATAAATAAGCATATTGTAAGGGTGTGAAAGAGATTCGGCCGGTTCTGGATACAGTTCAGTGCCAGGTTTTTCAGAATACTGTTAACAAATTTTTGGGTTCTCTAAAATGTTGCACATGATGTGAATAGATTTTTAGCCTATTTACTTCTAAACATTTCAGACATTAAACCCAGCCGGACTGAGACAAGTCACGAAACACACTTCTAAAAGCAGTCAGTACATACAGGGCCCTTATTCTTCTACATGCATTGCATATTTTAGTAACGCTTCACCTTTACCGACCACTAAACAATGAAAAATTTTCAATCAACTTAAAATTTTACTATTTTATCAGCCCCTTCCTTTAATGCAAAAACGTATCATTTTCCAAATGTTAATTGCTTTTATTCGCGTAGATTTTCAACATGATTCACAGAGTTATACTAATTGTTTATCTTTCTTTGCCACTGCATGGCGCCGAAGATTGTAGTAGTAAGCGTAATCATTTTAAGGCATGTAAGATATTTTGTCATCTTTTTAGAAGAACCCCATTTAGAACAAAATGATTATGGACCTTACAGATATCTTTCATGCAAGAAAACATCAATTTTGATCTCAAAGCTACCCCCTTCAAAATGCAACCTTCTTTCTCCCAAAATTTGTATCATTACCTGCCTTTATCATCCCAAACGTGATTCTACATTTCTAGCACTAGACCTCTAACACGTGGACCTAACCATCCTGAAACTTAAAAAGTCGCTAATTCGTCAGAATATAAAACGGAGAGTAAAAAGTGGAAAATTCAAACGAGTCCCTAAACCAAAAACAAGAACATTTTGCAATTCTTACAACAAACAGCTATAACAATATTATATACAATAAAACATTTATTTACAAAAAGTTGTCTTGTAAGCGAGAGTTAGGCGAAAATGGGCTCAGTGGCAGTCATACTTTACTTCTGGTCGTAAATACATTTTTATCCGTACTTATTACATTTAATGTTACATTTGGGTCACAATAGGCCAAAGTTGTGGAGCACTGGTAGGTCTCATGAAAATCGGCAAAGGGAAGGTATTACGTTTATCATGGTAGTCCACCAAATTACATTTTTATTCCTTTTGCCATAAAACCGAACGATATTTTGAAAGTAGACAGCCTCGGTAAATTCTCTATACCAAGCATGTATGTCACGGAGTAACCATTTTGTATCTTTAGTTTTTAGAGGCGAAGGGAACGTAAAACAGTCTTACAGCTGACGCATTTGCAACGTCGTAATAAACATAATTTAATGACTTGCTCTTTGTCGGTGTACGTGAGCTCAGCCACGTGCGATAATAACCTATATTTAACGCTGAATTGTTATCCTGCAATGTGCTCTGATATTCATCATGCCTGGTGACGCATTCGTGGTCATAAATTCAGAATTTCAACACAAGAGTACGCTATCGTCCACATGCACTACCTGCGGTGTTCTGCGCTCCTGGTGGTCATAGGCAGAACTACACTGGTCGAACCCGTGTAAATTCCCAGCAGGTAAGACGCAGAACGTAAAATACAAAAGGGACAGGACGCAGGATGTGGTTCCGTTTCGCCAACCGGTAGGACATTCCTTGTGAATGAATGAATGAATAAATAAATAAATAAATGTATATATATACTGTATATATATATATATATATATATATATATATATATACGTATATATCGACTGCCCCCTTTATAGCAGAGTATAATGTGAACAAGGATCAGGCGCCCAAATATACTACATAGTAAACTGGCGAAAAAAAAAACACGGGGATTAAACACAACATCGACTAGTACGCATGCGCAGTGTTTCAAAAATGAATTTTATTGCAGCACACTGACGTCTCAAACAAGAAAGAATTAAAACACTTCAACATCCGAAATAAATCACTGTGAATTTCTTTTTTCTGATCGACAAGAGAAATGTTGGGTGAACATTTGAACTTAATGCGCAAATCAACTACACCTCCTAATATATTGTCAGTTATTTCGGAATCTGTGTTTCGAGTTCATCAGACTTGACCACAAAAACTGATTCACGGAGCTGGAAACTAATTTTTGTGGGTGCAAATTGCAACGGTATTACTTTAGTTGCCAACACACTACAGAACGGTAGCGTCGGACAAAACAGTGAAAAATTCCACTCTATATAAAAAAAAAAAGCAAATTTCACCCTATTAAATACCAGGAAGGTACAATGGAGTGGGGTACAGTTATAGCTCTACCTTTTCTTTAACCTTAGCGCTGGATGGGATGGGTAATGTAAAGGCAAAGCTATCCCTTTAGGTCTGACAGACTCTTGGGGCTACAGGAGATTGAAGTTGCCAGAATTTCTAGACAATAGGCGCGTGAAGGTGGCAAGATTGTCGGCCGTATACTCCGGCCACCTTTATCCCCCCCAGGAAATATTCCTGGTACTCATTTCTGTTAGAGGCTGAATCGACCCCAGGGTCATAGTGCGGCCGGAAGGACTAAACCAATGAAAAATCCCAACGACCCCATATGGAATCGAACCCATGACCTTCCGGCTTGTAACGCAGTTGTTTAATAAAAAAGTTACTTAAAGTCCACACGCGGCAACTGGTGAAATTGTTGTCGACAGCTGCGCTAAAAGGTTTAAAGCCTAACGGTTACTTTACTTACCACCAGGTTCAACACTCACAAATTCTACATGCTGTTCACATTGCGTTTGTGTGTTACGTACGGATTTCACCAGATACAGCGACTTTTGCCTGATAGAAGCAACCGCGCTAACGTATTCTTTTTGTGTAACCGAGGTGGACAGTGTTTACTGTGCGGTGCGCACTGAGTCCTTATATAAAACAATTACGTTTCGTCTGTAAAAGTTTAACCTCAGAGGATGGAAGCACTGTGCTAACACTACGTGTCTCTCGAACACTGCTACCACAACCACCATTCAGTAATTAAGGGAAAATGTGAGATAAACATGTCCTTGTGTTGGATCAACTACCTCGAATTCACGAGGTACAAGGGAAGTATTTGTAACCTCTGTTCTTGGTGGTGAAAGGTCGTAAGATAAACGTTCCGGCCAACTGACCCCGGGTAAATAGACCAGGTACATACACACTGAGCGGGAGGATGAGTGAACCCCGAAGGTGGTGTGGGCGTTGGAGGAAGGAAAAATCCATGGCTTTGCCAGGAAACGAATTTCGACCGTCCAAACGGTAGCCCAATCACTGCCACCACCGAGCAACGACATCTTCAGAGCGGATTCGAGTTAGACTGTCTAAATAACTAACTAACTAAATAAATAAATACATAAATAAAGAAATAAATAAATACATAATAAATAAATAAAAAGAAATAAATAAAAGAAATAAATGAAAAGAAATAAATAAAAAGAATAAAAATAAATAAATAAATAATAGATAATAAATAGATAAATAAATTATAAATAGATAAATAAATTATAAATATATAATTAATTAATAAGTAATACATAAATAAATAATAAATACATAAAATTAGAATGTGAAGGAAAGAAGGACGCTACACCGCGAATTTAACAGACACGCTGGTAGAAGAAAATGTTCATCACGATTTTTAAAATTACTTAGTTCTATAAAGAAAATGCTGTTTCCCAGATGAGAAACGAACGTGGGACCGCCCAAGTACAAAGCAATCAAATACGAGTTCGCTCAATAAGTTTTATCTTATGCTAAGATACAAAATATACTGAGCTCTTCCATCCTATGGAGCTCCGACTTATGGCATACTTTCGTCAAAACGGGAATGAGCTTTCTCCTTCCTGAAAGGCGGATACTTCCTGAGTGTCTACGCGTCTGTCAGCTTCTTAAGAAAACACTTGGACTCTACTTGTCTCGTGTAATTATAGTAATCAGACGTACTGCCATGCACTTAAATTAAAAAGCAACATGTATCTTGAAGACGTCAATACTGCAGTCAAATAGAATCCGACGCGTCAGGACTAAAATTTGAAAGTCACAGCTCAACGCTCGGCTCCAAAGTAAATGTTTGTCCTTTTGTGACACAAAATGGCGTACTGGGAAGTGGCGAAGGGATGAACTCGTGCGAGTAGGGTAGGGGGGGATTGTTGCCCCCAAACTATCGATCGCGTTCTGGCTTCAATGGTTGGGTGGGGTGCGCGGAGTTTCAGTCGGCGTCGAACACACAAACGACGTACCGCTTCTCCACAGAAACAACAAACACTCCGAAATATCCAACCAGTGCAGTTCTGTTTCATACAGGACTGGCGAAGAAAAAGCTAACGGCCGGAATCTGCTGGGTGTGACATCTGCAACAGATGATTTGTAACGAACAGAAAGTCAATTCAGTGGAGAAGATGCTGTGATATGTCTGCATTCATCTCGAAGAATGTAATAACACCTGCTTCATATAGAATGACGTAATACCACCTGGTAAGTTACGAGTTCTTTAATTTTGCATCTTCTTGATTTAAAAAAGACACATTATCAATATCACACACTACCCTCCATGCCTGAATCAACAACAAAAACATCCTTATGCCTCGAAGGATACAGCAAACATGCTCTCTCTCCCATTACATCAGTATTATTTCAATAAAGTCCCTGATACTGAGACTAAAGATAAGCTTATCTCACTTTTCTTTAAATTTTCAAATTGTACCATACAGTCACACTCCTCACGAAGATTAATTTTATTTCTACTGCCCATTTAACCCTTTAACAGCTGAGTTAAATCCCATCTCCCATCTGCTGGCATTGTTAGAAGCTCACCATATTCTACATGTTAGCAGGATAAGGGTTAAAGTTTAACCTACGACAATTCAACTGTCCGAGTCAAATGGTAACATGTTTCGGCTTTTCGATGTCAACATCAGTCCGATCACACGCACGCACACACACACAGTGTTGGTCTGTTATAATGTTATCACCACGTGAATCACGCCATTGCTTGAAATAATCACAAAGTGCATAAAATACTGAAATATTTAGTTAAAGTTCTGAATAATCTGCAAGGTACAGTATCAGGGCTGTGCTTGCAATTTGTTGCTAATGATGTTTTGTATCACTTTAATTATTAATCAACAATTGCACTTATATAAATTCCACATAAAAACACTCAAAAACATTTAAAATCACTCCGACATGTTTCGATCTTTTTTAGATCATCATCAGGGAGCTATGTTTCTCCTTGCCAAATTTATATTATAACATACACAATTTAATTCGTTTCTGTAAACATGGTGTTGTGGCAGCATGTCTGTAAAATAAATTATACTTATTAAATATAGTGTCAAAACAGCTATATGAGCAAAATGCATTAATATGGGTTTTTTTATAGTTAATGCCCAACAGGCAAAACTTAACAACAACTACAAAACATAGCTCGCTGATGATGATCTAAAAAGATCGAAATATGTCGGAGTGATTTTAAGTGTTTTTATGTGGAATCTATATAATTGTTGGTTAATAATTAAAGCGATTCTACGAAATGCACGGTGCAACAATAAGGCTTATAGATGTTTTGTATATATAGAGCTATGGTCCATGCGATCTCTAAGCATTTCAAGTTTTAAGCACCTGAATCTTATTTCCATACAGTTCAAGAACCACACACCAACAATATGCAACCTCCTGATTTGCAAAATATTCAGATTATGTTGCAGTTGTCATTCCCGATACAAGCAACAGCTTCTTTCAAAGAGACTGCAAAGGTCGTAGATTACATAACATAAAAATATCACTTGTTGAACATACGTATGTTTCTAAAAATACATTCTCTAACTAAAGTGGTTTTAGGAAGCGGAATTTTTATACACCAGCAGCGTTTTTAATTTTCAAGCCGATTCGATTTATCGTGATATTTTAGCTTCACAGGAGAAATTCAGTGTATAAATATTACTCAAATTGTACACTTCCAATACGTACACTATGAAAGAGCACTTCAGGTTAATGGGGTTGCCTAACACCTCCTAACGACTGCATTTCTATAGTATATAAACTCTGAAGAATTCAGTTACAAATATGTGCAGCATACATTGTACGCGTATATGTTACTATTACTCTAAAATACAAGCCAGACAAATTCTGAAGAAATCAAAAGTCTATCTGGGCTGTTATATGTAAGCATAGCAAAAGGTGACAAACATATACTAATGTATGAAAGACGTTAAGACATACATGCACCTATGATAAGGCGCTCTAAATTTGACGTTTAATACAATTTTGTGCCCCTCAGATACACGCTGATATTTTATGTACAAAAATGCACTTTATTTAACCGCAGTTTGGCATGAAATTGCTAACACACGTGTCGTCTGTGACTCTAGTTTTATCGTCTTCCTTTTGCCCTTTTTCTAAATCTACTGACGTCTTTTACTTTTACGGTGCGTTGGTCTGGCAATTACGTTCTTTTATTAATCTGGGTTTCTTAGTTTTTTCGCCGTGTGGTTATGGTGTTATATTTGTTTTAATCATTTACTGCTTTCTTGAATATTTCAATACAGGCGTTGTTGTATTTGGTGATTTCTCATACTATATTGGTTTTAATTATTTAAGTATTTTTGGTCCCATTTTTGTAACAAATAAACTGGACACACGCAAGTTTTTTTTGTCTCAGTAATTAACCAACTTTATGCATAAAATTTTTGTTTTACAATAAGTTTATTTCATGCCTCTACATGTTTCGAGCACATGTGCTTATCATCAGGAGGTCAAAATTGCATTACACAGCCTCTGGTACCATCACACCTATACGTGGCCGTCTCATGCACAAGTGTATTTTTTAACGAAAAATAAATGTTACTTGTAAATAAATGATGATAATAACGTACAATGTATCAATAAGTGTGGCAAATAGTGTAAACATTATAGTCAGGAAAACGTATTTATTTGGAAGTAGATATATCTTATAACACCCACAAGCAGTGCAGTGCTGTGTTAACAAATCAAAGAAAAATGTACATGTCAGTAACTAGAAAATTACATTTTCTTGCCATATTCTGTAAGCATTTGAGAAGCTTACAGTTGCTGAATCAGTTAATAAACTTTCTGCCTTTATTAAATCCGAACATTCAATATCGTTACTCAATTATTATACCAAATACTGCACATATATAAAATTTACACATTAAAACATTAAAAACGTTCCGACATGTTTCGGTCCTAGGACCATCATCAGGGAGCCATATCGTCCTTGCTAAAGTCACACTATAAAAAGTCACATTAATTTCGCTGT
>Ga0131853_10026185_pt1 | contig 10494 bp, 6 predicted proteins | sample TergutLab28metaG_FD_92764 | JGI IMG/M metagenome (GOLD analysis project Ga0131853, IMG submission 92764) | Labiotermes labralis P1 segment gut microbial communities from Petit-Saut dam, French Guiana - Lab288 P1 (version 2) (version 2) | ecosystem: Host-associated > Arthropoda: Insects >... | reverse complement strand
TGTGTGTGTGTGTGTGTGTGTATGTGTGGATTTTGTAATGTGGGTGTGCGTATGTGTGGTTTTTGTAATGTGCGGGTGTGTGTATGTGTGGATTTTGTAATGTGGGTGTGCGTATGTGTGGTTTTTGTAATGTGTGGGTGTGTGTATGTTTGGATTTTGTCATGTGGGTGTGTGTATGTGTGGATTTTGTAATGTGGGTTTGTGTATGTGTGGGTTTTGTAATGTGTGGATGTGTGTATGTGTGGATTTTGTAATGTGGGTGCGTGTATGTGTGGATTTTGTAATGTGGGCGTGTGTATGTGTGGATTTTGTAATGTGGGTGTGTGTATGTGTGGATTTTGTAATGTGTGTGTGTGTGTATGTGTGGATTTTGTAATGTGGGTGTGTGTATATGTGGTTTTTGTAATGTGTGTGTTTGTTTATGTGTGGATTTTTTAATGTGGGTGTGTGTATGTGTGAGTTTTGTAATTTGTGGATGTGTGTATGTGTGGAATTTGGAATGTCAGTGTGTGTATGTGTTGGTTTTATGACAATTGTGTTGGTGTTTTGGTAATATGTGTTTTTGTATTTACTATGTTTTGTACTGTTTGTACTGTGTTTTTTATTGTTTCGTTTATGTATATGTATTCTTATTTGTTTTGTCTGTACTACTGTAGGGCCCACTGCCACGGAATGACAACTCATTTGCAGTACTAATAATATTAATAATAATATTTCAGTGTATCTAAGGTCATCAGCAGACAGGTGGACACACATTCTGTACATATGCAAAGTTACAGTGAAAATTATTTCTATATTTGTATACCTTTGTTTATATTTTCCTGTTGATGGGCTTCCAAATGTCGAAACATGTACGAGACACATAAGTGACAAGTGACAGTGCACTCTGTCAGCTCACAAACTGTGTAATCAATTTATTACACGGAATAAGGAGTTTAACTCCCCTTCGCCCTGTGGCAATTACATGAACTGCCACATTTCCCAGGTCTAAGCTGCACAGTCCCAAATAAATAGTTTTGCTCAAATTGACAGGCGTAGATTCCACACACGTTGAAGTCGTTTAGTGCTTTAAAGTATTAATTTTAGCTACAGAATATTTGAACATCCTGTTTATACCTCTGAGGAAGCACACCGCACATCCATTACAATGACTAGGAGATTTATCCTGCTTAGAGAAATCTTTTGTAGAATGGACCGCTGTCTATTTTAGGCACACACTGAAGTTCGGCCTAACACCCAGAGACTGCTTCTGCTTCGCGTCCACACAGTAGACTATATAGCAACGCGTGTTCTTTAAATGGTCAGTTTATAAATATTTCTATAGAGCAAAATTATTAAAATTTGATTTACCATTGTAGCCGATCATTTTTAATATATTTTTTCTTAGGATTGCTGGCGTCAGTTACGGACGGTTCATTGCCATGCGTTTAAGTTAATCCGTCAACGTATATTCAGGACCGTTGGTGATAGGAGGGGAGAGATTTAAATGATAAAAAGTTAGCAGCGGACAGCGGACGCTAGCAGTCCAGTGCGAATTCAGACGCATACGAGTGTGGTGTAAGTAGGAGTACAGAGAACTCTGTTAGTTTCCTAGAAATGATCTAGTTGTTTTACTGGATAGAGCGCTCCGTTATTTTATATCAACAATAAAATGAGTAAATAAAACAACAAGTAAAAAAGAAATAATTAAAACTAAATGTAATTCAGTGAACCACACCCGTTTCCCGAAAGAGGATCAGCTACCGGACTGAGCGCGTCGGAACAACAAAGTTACGAAGGGCGACCGTGTAGAGTCTACAGCATTTACCTAATTTATTGAAATCTGTAGCTTAGAATATAGGATACATGGCGTCGAGGTTAGGTGAATAAACACGAATATACTTGGCGAAGTGACGCTTTATTTAATGCGTGTCCTACAGACCCGGAGTGTGGTTCAATTTGCCACCGGTATTGTCTCTCCCACAGTCTATGGTCTGATAACGACACGCGAATCGCATTCCCAGAATTTTTAGATGGGTTTCAGCGGATGACACCTGACACTAAGGACATCCAGGTTTTTGACACATCCTGTGGCACCCATTGTGACTACCCGCTCGGCATGTCTGTCACGATTTGCTATTCTTTACGCACAATTTGACGTCCCTAACTAACTGGAGACCCGGCGTCCTAGGTTGAGACACTTGGCTTCAAAACTGTGGCGGAAATTGTCTTATTTTTTCCTGTTACGAACCTGCTATATTTTTATTTCTTTATTTTTCCAAGGAATGGAGGGTTTATTACGTCATTAATTACGTCACTTGGTTACTTTTCGCTGTGGCGATGCGCCAGTTAGTGCCGTTGGAAAAGAGGATTCAAATTACGCTCGGTGCTCGTACTGATCAGCTGTAGACATTGTTGTGTGTTATCCTGTGTACAGACATCCAGACTGACGGGCTTACATATATCTTAAGAATGGTCCCACCGAAGGTACAACAACCAGAAGCTTTCTATTTAGTTCCCCAAAAGAATAAATCATATAGTGGATAAAGAAGAAATGTTACTTTCCTTCTCAGAACACCCATATATAAATGAACAAGAAAAAGAATATTTCCATCCCTTGATTAAATGAAGGTAGAAGGTAAAGGTCTCCCTGCCCAAGTCACGAAGGCGTGTAAGGGGAGAAGATGTGCACCTCCGCTTATTCTTAGCCACGCCACTAGATGGGGCGAGTTGCAAACTTGATGCCGCGGGCCCTGTGTTCCCGGGAAAGAACGCCAGTTCCTATATATAACAGATTTTAAAATCAAACAGAAAAAATATATATATAAAACCTCAGGGTCAGTCCCCCCCCCCCCAGTAAAAATTTCTGGGTTCACACCACCCAAGTTATTACCAATATACCGCTCACGGAACATGCCACGACTGGGAGCGCACATCGCCGGCATGAGCTTCGCTCTGTGTTTTGTGCAGCAACATCGGCTGTTGTTCTGTTGCTCTGCCGGGTGTTGAATTTGTCGTAACTGTCAGTCGCCATGTTCACAGCGGGTGAACCAAAGTCCGCGATTTAGGCCGAATGTTCCAAAAGTATGAAAATGTTAAACATCTGCACCCAGATGTCGTTACTGACCTTCGCACACAGAGTTCACGGAGCCTTTATGGGCACTAACCTTGGACTCTGTACTGTACACGTCGCCAAGACACTATTAAGTTTCAATTTTAGACAGTGGGAAACAACAGCGTCTTCTTCTTCTTTTCTTCTTCTTCTTCTTCTTCTTCTTCTTCTTCTCCTCCTCCTCCTCTTCCTCCTGCTCCTCGTCCTCGTCCTTCTTCGTCTTCTTCTTATCCTTCTTATGTTTCTTTTTTCTTCTTCTTCTTTTCCTTCTTATGCTTCTTCTTCTTCTTCTGCTTCGTATCTTCTTATGCTTCTTCTTGTTATGCTTCTTATGCTTCTTCTTCTTCTTCTTCCTCTGCTTCTTCTTCTTCTTCTTCTTATGCCTCTTTTTTTTCTTCTTCTTCTTCTTCTTATGCTTCTTCTCCCTCTTCTTCTTCTTCTGCTTATGCTTCTTCTCCTCCTTCTAATTCTTCTTCTTCTCTCATTGAACACACACACACACACACACACACGCGCACACCCACCAGTCTGGCCAACCTACCCATTTCCAAACCAACTCCATACAGCACAGTACTGCCTGACACACTGACAGTTCCTTAGCTACTCAAGAAGTTCCATATTTTATAAATTCCGAACATTTACAACATTTTGCACAAAAGCCTGCCATCTGTCCCTCCGTAAGCAGCAACATTACAGTTCAGTTCAGTTCACGTCATCCCAACATATTTATTCAATATTCACTCTACTATTTTACTTTAGATGCCGGACTGCTGGCTACAAGTCAGTATTCGGAAGGTCCTGCGACCGGCCACCTCGACACAGGTTTTCCTTGGTTTCCCTGTGTCTATAAGCAAATGCTGAGATGGTTCCCAAGATTCCAAGTTGCCACTATATGCTTCTCATGTAGCCCTCCCGACTTAAATTTATTAGTAACCAATTTCACATTTTCTATACATGTAAAATAACCACTGCCACCGGGTGACAATCCAATTGCAGTTAATAAATATTATTATTGTTATTATTACTTTCCTTCCATCTACATCTAGTTCTTCCCAGTGGTCACTTCTCGTCGTTTTTCCCCACCAAACCTCAACATGAACTGAAGTAAAATATTATTCGATTTAAAACAACTTGAAATTCTAAACAATGAATCATGGAGGCTAAAATTAAATTTATTTACGTAAATTCCTAACCATTTCCAGCGTTAAATTCTGCCGTTCTAAGTTACTCGACTCAAGTATCCAGTCTCCAAACACACCAGGCATTGTGAGAGGTTAGGGGAGTTCAGTTGCTAACTATAACACTTCAGTAGCGCCACTGTAACATTTCTGGTCACGAACTGCAATGTGTGCGGGTCGGAGTCCGTCGGTACGAACCTGTGCAAGTGGCAGGCCACAGATTCTGGGTTCCATTGCAAGAGATTTATTGATGCGTAACCCATAATCATACCGTCTCGCGCCGGCGTGTTGCATTATCACGCGCCTTCTTCTAATAATCTATCAATAATATACAAACGGTACAGTCACTTCCAGTTACAAGTGGTCGTCTGAACAAGACACACTCCAGGGTACAGAATTACTCCCTCAGGATTAAGCAGAACGTTTAGCCAGGAAGGATGTGACAGAAAGCATTTGTGGGCTCTTTTTTTAATTTCTGTACTAGACCAACAAATGGACACCGGTAAAGTACGCTTTTCTTATATTACTTACTGTCTACATGTTTCGGTCGCTATGGTTACCATCATCAGGGTAAAGATGAAGGTAAAGTGATCGCGTTACAGGCCCGGTGTGGCCCAGAGGGTGGGTAAAGGTATAGCTCTACTCTTCCATGACCGCGACACTAGAAGGGGGTGAGTGGTCAGCAACACGCCCCGGCCGCACTTTACCCCCGGGAAAGACCCGGTACCCATTTTACAGGAGGCTGGGTGGGTCCCAAGGCCGGTATGGACGGGCGGAAAATCTCGTCCCTACCGGGATTAGATTCCGGACCGTCCAGCCCGTAGTCAGTCGCAATACCGACTGAGCTACCGAGCCCACATCATCAGGGTACCTGCAGGTAATAAGCAATATATGATAAGCATGTTTACAGTGGGCATTTGTTGGTCTAGTTCATAAAATTCAAAATTCCTTTAACGTACGGATTTTAAAAATGTTAATTTCACCTGTGGCATTTATTTTATTTTATTTTGATTTATTTTATTTTAATTTATTTTATTTTATATTGTTTTATTTTATTTTAATATTACAAAATAAAAATACAAAATCAAAAGTCACTTACGCACTTTGTTCAAAATGTTACAACAAATTTGAAGTAAAAAAATAAGTACTCGACACATTGTGTGATTCCTGACTTCCGCAGCAGCACAAGTGAGCTTTTCGCTCTTCTGAGATGTTAACGCAGCCTAGGTTGGCCGCTAAGTTACCGAAATTTCGGGACAACTTATCGGTCCCACCTCCAAGGGTCAAGCAGTCTGGATTGCTTGGCCCTTGAAGTTGGGACCGATAGGATGTCCCTAAACGTCTGTGACCAACTACCAGTCCATACTGCGTAAAATCACAGAATATCGAATATTCCGTACAAATATCTATTAGCAGGTTAAATTGTTAACACAAATAACATGTAGGTTCACCATCGAATACGACCCTGTGCCAGGTCCATCCAACGTCTATCATCACATCCCATTTCCACAGCTCTGTTCCGAATGCTTCTGGTGACGGTACAGTCTTACTACACCTGCAAGCACTGTGTTTTGTTCAAACATTGGACAGTAAGTCCTTCCCTCACGGCACAAACAGATAGAGTTTCCGAAACTCTTCAGGACACCTGAAGATGGAACACCTTGCAAAACAAAATAATCTGCAGTGTGCTCAATGAAAGGCAATATTAATATTATCCTACGCACATTTCCTTCAATCTTTCATCTACGTAATGCGTCTATTCTACAAATTGTCCTCACAAACACTGTGAGGACTCTCCCTTGTTTCCTCCTTCCTACATAAAAGGTTTCAGAACATACTTTAGCCTAAACAGAAAGGCGAAAAAATGTATTGTGCTTACACAGGTAGAAATAAATACAAAGTTCACCCTAGAACAGGCCGTGAAGGCTCAGATGAGAAGGAGAAGTACGGCTCTGATATTTCGTCAACCTCAACGCTGGACGGTGTTTGGTGGTCAAAGCCATACTCCGACAGCTTTATCCCTGGGAAAGACAACAGGCACCAATTTTACGAACGTCCGGTAGGCCCCACGTCCAATCTAGACGGATGCGAATAATCTCAACTCTACCGGAATTCGATCCCCGGACGGCCTCTGGCGACATCCTACACCGACTACCTTATTCCGGCCCATAACATGCACCGTATTTTATGTGGCAATCAAAGGCCGTGAATACACCGTACGCACGGTTGATATGCGTGATATTCCGAGAGGAGGTAAATCACGCACGGTATTATTAATTCAGACATTTGTGTTTTATTGGGCGATGGTGCTAGTGGAGACCTGTTCAAGTCTGTATATGAAGTTGTCGCCTTGCGCAAAATTTGATCTGCATGTCGCCAACATAAAATTTATTGTACAGAATGAAGAATGAGTGCGAGTACGCGTAACTGCTGACGTAGATGTAGCGCTGTACTTTTGTATACATCACGTGACAGCGAAAATATACTGATATGTAGGCTATTCGGAAAGTAAGTACCGCCTGCGCATATCTCTCGCGCATCCTCGAGACTGTCACTTTGCGCATGTGCAGTGGCTTCCTCTATCGATTGAGAAGCTACAGACGCCATTTCGTGAAATTGGTTTCATGTTTATGTTTGTTCCTGTGCGTTAAACATATTTAAGACAGTTGAAGGGGCCGCCGACTGTCTGTAACTCGTTTTTTGAACGCTAGGAATGAGCTACCAAGTGAGATTCATCACCAGATCCGTCAAGTGTATGGTGACAATGCGATGAGTGATGGCATGGTTAGGAAATGGGTTCGGATGTTCAATGGAGGACGAGAGAACGTGCACGATGAGGCACGAAGTGGGCGTCCATCATCTTTGGTAAATGATGATTTGGTGCGTAAGGTCAACGAAAGAGTGCGTGACGACAGACGTTTCACAATTTCTGATCTGTCCCTGCACTTTCCTCAAATTTCAAGGGCTCTACTCTTTCTGAATAAGCCTCGTAGAAACAATAAAAGTTTATTAAAAAATTTCATATAACAACCTCGGCTAGAATTGCAGACGTTTCGACAAATGCTACGCTTGTAACTTCAGGACCAAGCAGTTCAAATTGGAAACACAACCATCCTCTGAAATGTAGGTAAATATTTATGAGTCGACAATGCGTAACGCCCCAGAAGTATTCAATATTTATCAGCATCGATGTGAGACGCTCAAACCTTGAGAAGCTCTGTCTACACAGAACTTACCCCAGCGAAAGACAATATATCAATACCTTAGACTCCCATAGAATACATTATTGATAACTTTGAAATGTTGCAATTGTAAATACCAACCCATGATTTAAACATTTTATCTTTAATGTAATCTACGCATTTTATCCAGCCAAAAATAAATACTTACCAGATTTTATGTATTCTTACGACTGTCACACATATTGGGATCCCAATATACACACAGCACCAATGACTTAGTCTGCCATAGACCTGAGGATGACCTAATGTTGGGTCGAAACATGTAGCCTATGTTTTAATGAATAAGTAGTGCTGACGTATATGATTGTATTCATTAAACCTCGGATATATTGGCCTATCTTGACGGTGGTAAGAAGAATTGCGGAGAAGAGTAAACGGTGAAAAGAAATTACAGTTTATTCAGGGGACATGCGGTGGCGCATTTGCTTGAGGCACTGCGCTACAAGCTGGAAGGTCGCGGGTTCGATTGCCGATGGTGTCATTGAAATTTTTCATTGACATAATCCTTCCGGGCACTTCCTGGGGGGTAAAGGCGGCCGGTGCGTAGGGCTGACAACGTTACCACCTTCATGTGCTGAATTTCTTGAAATCTGATAGCCTCAGGGCCTGTTCAGGCCTGTAATTGGGACTGCTTTACTTTACCTTTAAAGTTTGTTCATCGTTTCGTGCGAATCATGAAAAGTCACTTCCAACTCCACACAGGAATGGTTAAATAAAACTAGTGTTTATTTTGAATTTGAATAGAATGTTACGCCACGAAGCGAGATGAGTGTATCGGTGTCTTGAGGGGCCACCGGTTGGTCAAGTTCCGCGTACCGCTTAATTAGAGGGACCGGACGCACGGAGCGTTGTGCAAGGGGAGTAGTTGGGGGGGGGGAGTTGGGGAGGGAGTTGGGGAGGCAAAGAAAACGGATCCTGCGTTTACGTGAAAATACGAGCCCTTAACTGGGCGCAGAGTCACGACTCGTACCGCGAGTGGGGCAGGAGGAAGCTGTCGGTCGGTTCACACCTTCACATGCAGCACGCCGCGGGCAACAGCGGCATATCTCCACTGCCGAACACGAAGAAAGATGTGATGCCGTGTTTTTGGAAAATATAACACCATTTCTTTTTTTTTTTATCACTATTATCATTATCCTACTACTATTAGCAACCTGTTTATACCGGCAATGAACCTCTTAGTTACGGAAAATTAACTCAGTAATTATCCACTCCACGGGGTAGAAGCTTTCTTAAGGAACCAAAACCTTTACTCAGCAAGTTTTGAAATTATTTGTGCTTTATAAAACTCGGAAGTCCTTTCCCGGGTTCACAACAGACTGTCATTGGTACTTGTCGCAAACCAGACACATCCTTTCCACATAATCCCTCCCTGTTCGTTTAGTGTACACTTTAATATTACCCTATAATCTCCCTCTTAGGTTTTCCACATGATTTCTTTTCTTCACCTTTTCACACACAAAACATCTAAGCATTTTAATTCATTCACATATTACTACTAATATCATTACCCCTACTAACTTACTACTGGGCACGTAATACATAGTTGTAGTGTGTATATATCTATATACACATACAGTCATGAACACAACAATATCTTAGTATGACGGTTTTACTACCTAATTTGCATGTTAGAATTATAAGATGTTCACAATTGATGTAAACCCTTAACATATTTATTTCAACTTTGACTAATCCCACGATTTATGATGTGAGAAGATATCTCGTCCCCCACCCAAAATTACCACACATACTGTGTAGTCACTTAATAAGTTCTTTGGACAACCTGATGATGGCCTACATACAGGGCTGAAACATGTAGTTGTACATTATATATCGCTACTACATGTAATAATGTTGTGTTCATGACTGTGTGTATATATAGATTTATATACACTGCAGCTTTGTGTTACTGACATAACACAACGGGGATGACACATCTTAAGATTACTGGGCACTTGTTCAATTTGCTGAAAAACGTGTAGGATATGAGAAAGTTCCGACACTATTTACAGTGTTTGTTTATGATCTGACTGGAGAAAATTACATAATGAGAAACTTACGGTTTGCGCTCCTTATCAACTTTATTAGGGTGACCAAATAAAGAGGGATGAGATTGACAGGACTTGAACCTTGACCTCTTGAAAGACTTGAGTGTTGATAATAGAAGATAAGAAAAAATATTAAAATGGGTTTTAAAGAAAAACAATGTGAAAGAAGAGACCAGACTGAGGTGAATCACGGAATACACACGTGTTCAGCACTTGTAACAACGGTAGAGAACTTTGTGGGTACCGTGGATTGCCGGTAGTTAGCTGGGAAACTATTGGCTTCTCTGAGAATTCCTTTGGTGTTCACAGTTAATTATTAAAATAATCAGTGGTGCATTTTTTATGAGGTTAAAAAACACATAAACTTTAGAACGTTAAAATACAGCAAGCAGAATTGCGAACAAAACCGAATATTCACTCATTTCTGTGTGCTGGTGCTGTTATCTCTGGGTTCTGTGAAATTAATTATTATCCATTATATTGCAGGAATTTTCGTGCAAGTATCCGTAAAATCCTTCCTCAAATCAAGAACCTAAATCTTGCCCACATTAACCATTTAAAGCCTAGCGGTTTCTTTACGTACCGCCAGGTTTAATATTCAGAAGTTCTACATGGTGCTCGCTTTGCGTTGAGTGTTTTGTACGGATCTCAGAACAGACAGCGGGCCTTCGCTGTATACGTCATTAACTGATTGGTTTTTATAACCATGGTGGAAAGTGTTTACAGCGCGGTACGGACTGGATCTTTAAATAAAGCAGTCTGCGCTTCGTCTTTAAAGGTTAATATTGCAACAACTGTACGCTCTGCCAACACTGTATTTATGTGTTTTGTAATTATCTGAGAACAAACAGCGACTTGTGCCACTTACAGCATAAACTGATTGGTTTTTATAACCGAGATGAAAAGTGTTTACAGCGCGGTACGGACTGGGG
>Ga0131853_10026184_pt1 | contig 10494 bp, 6 predicted proteins | sample TergutLab28metaG_FD_92764 | JGI IMG/M metagenome (GOLD analysis project Ga0131853, IMG submission 92764) | Labiotermes labralis P1 segment gut microbial communities from Petit-Saut dam, French Guiana - Lab288 P1 (version 2) (version 2) | ecosystem: Host-associated > Arthropoda: Insects >... | reverse complement strand
GTATATACCATGTTTAAAATATTCAGTACCTATATTTGTTGAATAAATATATAAAATGGAACTTTAGAGGTTAGCGGTGCGGTACGACCACTATAGTTGACATTAGGCGTCAAAAGGTTAAATTGCCAACATTTGCAATGTAGTGCAAAATAACTTTTGGCTCATCCAATAGCAATTCTTATAAGCTAGGACTTTCCTGACAATCTCAATCTTGTTGTGTTTAACATATAGATGTGGACACAAGGCAGAACACAATCAAGGTTATCACTCTGGTGGCTTAAGGGAAAATTAAAGAATAGAGCAGGCAGGATATTGACTCTCCAGGGAAAATATTTATAAAAATTTCCACATAAAATTTTAAAATACAATCTTTACACCTCAAAGGCGCCAGTACCCAAATTGCATTTTAATTGTGTGATTATGTGCAAAAATTCAAATCTCTACTGGACAATATACTGCTTTTATGACTCCCTAAACAATGGGACATGGGTCAACAGTAGTGCAAGAACTAGTAACCCCATAATTACTGCTCAGGCAAAGTGTGACCAAAAGCAACTGATCTAAAGCCCAGGTCTCTGCAACAAACACAAGAAATCCATTACATCGAAATAGGGCAAACATGGTGAAAGCTGATAGTGAAAATGTGTCTATCTACAAGGCCAAATTGATTATCATGAAGTGGAAAGACCAAAAAGACACGTCTCAAGTACAACCCATGACAATCAACTAGTTGTACTACAGCTTGAGATTGAGACATCCAAAGTCAAAATATTAATCAACTATTAATTGAATGAGGAGTGGAGTGGATATGAACGATGCTTGACAAGCTATCACAGAAGTACAGAGGCTAAGGCTGAAAAAGTACTATCAGAAACACTTTTGTACTTTGACATACAATGCCTCACTTGCTAACAACTGTACAAAATCAGAAGGCACAATTACTGGGTTGGTGTTCCAATACACAGCAATCCTTCATTATATGAATAAAACTGGTTCCAAATTTCTGCTTGCAGGTAAAACCTACTAAAAGCAAAAGCGAATTCCCATTCAAATATGAGTACGGGCTTTAAATGTCCCATGAGCTTACTGCTGGGCAAAAATCGGTTCAGTTCCAGCACTTTTCTCATGCATTTTTAGTAGCTTGGCATCACACAGTGCTACATACAGGAAGGCATCCCTTTATAAAACAGCCCACCTCAATACTGCAAATATGCTTCAGCGAATATCCTGCTGTTGCTTCCATGAATTCTCACAGGCACTCTACAGCAGCTGTCACATCAGTGCCTGCCCTACTGCTTGATGTATAAAGTGGCGTGCAGATTGGCACGTCATGTTTCTTTCAAAATAACTTAACTTGCCTTAAAATCCAGAACATCTGTATCTGCTATGCCTTCCTGATATTACAGATTTAAATTTTCAAACAAAACGACGACGACAACAGCATCATCATCGAGTTCTCTCATGGATGATACTACAGCCAAATTCATGTTACATTAATTGTGGCTGCCAAACCAATGGGTAAAGTCTTTCTGATTTTTTCCAGAAAATCTATACATGGCACTAAACACTCTAATCTTATACCAATACCACAGCTTTCAGCAATTCCTTTTGGTTTCTGTTTTTGAAAAGGAATTTTACTTTTGACTATGGCTCTATAGACATCCCTAATACGTTCACCATGTTCAATTCATCATATAAAGTCAAGTCTTTCAATTATACTTAATCAGTTCATATCCAACACATTTTAGACCCATTTCAGAAAATAACACTCATGAATAATGATGAATGGTATCAAAATACGATCATTGCAGAGATGCACATAAACACGAATACAAGACCCACGTTGATTCACTGCAGATCATGTGAAAACATGACATTACATGAGAAGCATGATTAAACATGCTCACAGACAAGCTATTCCCTGGGAAGTTGTATACTGCGCAACATTCACTCGTCCAACACAAACTGGTATGTGTTTGAAGGAACACCCAAAAGTTTTTTTTAACTCACTGCTAGGAGAGAGAATGCAAGCACAGGCAGTAAAGTTTTCAGTCATTCAGTGCCAACACAAACTGGTACGTGTATGAAGGAACACCCAAGTTTTTTAACTCACTGCTAGGACAGAGAATGGAAGTACACGCAGTAAAGTTTTCAGTCATTAGGTGTCATTGTATTTGCTAGCTTCTGAGTCAGTCTAATGAGTTTTCCAGCTATAACCCTTTGCCCCACACAGGCAAAACTGTAATCATACTGTATGAAACGCTCAAATACCTTTCAGGGACAATGTCATGGGGAGTTCACAGACTTCTGGGCCATTTTATCAATTGAAACATGGGAAAATTTTGGTTATAGATTGTAAGCATTCAGGTCACACCTCTCCTATTAGGAAAAAACCAACAAATTCTATGGCAAGGCTTAAACATGTAGTGTATCTGTGTGACTTTTGTGCCTTGGTTGCTCACAGCAGCAATTTCAGGCTGCTAAAAACACAGTTGTGGACCCTGATAATTCTTACTTGCATGATTTATTCTGTTGTGATCTCTGCTCTGTGTATGGATACAAATGCACCTCACAGCTGGATATCTCTGAAATTTAGGACCAATCACTGACCATGTATGTGATTCCAACAGTCAGTTGCAGCAGTGCTTGCAGCACTGGCAGAATCGTCAGTGCAACTGCATAAACTCAAAAGAGGTCAAGTCTGAAAGGGACATCATGATGTGTAACAGAGGTAAAGATAGTTCATTCCTGACTGGAAACTATCAGATATGGCCTTGTATCACTTACATGAGCAAGTGCCACTGTTTCACAAAGAACAAGTGTCAACTTGCATGGAATTTGATTTATAAGTACCAAAGAACTGCACAATAACCCTCAGGCAGGCAATCAAAGACTGTTACAACAACTAGAATATATAAACCTCACCACTCAACTGATACTTTTGCTGCAAACAGGAACAGAACATGTTTTGGCAGTGTATAGTATGCTACGAGATCAGACAGTGCCATGAAACAAAATAGAACTGTTAAATATTTTAAGGTGAGACACACTCATTATGCTATCACATTCTGATGACTTGTTCAAGCTGAAACAGGCAGCCTACTGTATCTTGTAATATGAGTTGTGTATGGCTACTTGAAAAAAGAAATACATCTAAATCTGTGAAGACTGCAATGTACGTTTCAGTGCTGTACACAGTTTCTGATACAACTATATGACTGCAGGCATCTAATGAGTTACTGAGAAAATACCACATTTATGCAAATGGAAGACTAAGGTCCCCCCTCCCCCACTGAAAGTTGGTGCATTTTAAATTTGCGAATGAAGCACCAAGCTGAACTGTGCTCAGCCAAACCAAGGCTTGCACTGCCAAACTGTCATGCACATCATGTGCAGAGAAAGAGAGAGAGAAAAAGCATGCCACAGTATTGTTACCTTGGACTCATGCCTATTCTGAGTCATTTGTTATTCCATTAAAACATCAGGCCAGACAGACTATGGCTATAAGCATGACCTACCTTCTGAATGCAATCAGGCACAGTTATGACACCAAACTGAAACCAATGGTGATTCACTATGCAGAGAAAACAAATACATAGGTGGCCCAGAGAGTAATGCACCCCCCCCCCCTTTTTTTTTGGCCAGTGACAATGCTAGGAATGTGAGATTTTAGATAAAACAAATTTCGAGTTTCCAGCATTTACGTACAAATTTGTAAAGCTTTCTGACAGCACCACCCCACAATGGAGTCAATGATATCTGGTACAAATAACATGCTGTGATAGAATTCCTTGTTGCTGAGAAAGAATCAGAAACATCCACACACATCTTTGCAATGTTTATGGAAGTGTTGTGGTCAACAGAAGCACTGCTGGTCAATGGGTGAAAAGCTCGAAAGCTTCTGGAACAGGAAAAGCAGAGTTCCATGATTTGCCTCAGGCCATCCTGCCACAACTGTTAGTCCTGAAATACTTAAGCATGCTGAGGCCTTTGTTTGCAAGGATCAACGCATCACAACACAACAAATGGCGCTCAGTCTTACAATCAGCAAAGGAAGAGTCACATCATCTGAGACCTTGGACATTTGAAGGGGTTCGCAAGATGGTTTCCTCAGAGCCTCACAGTTGAACACAGAAGTGAGAGAAAGGCTGAAGGAGAGACCTTCCTATTCCACAATGGTAAAGCAAATGAAACCTGGGCCCAGCATTTTGAACTGGAGAAAAAAGGCAATCCATGGAATGACACCGTCCTCAATCTCTCCAGAATTAAAAATTCAAAAAGTCTCCATCAGTGAGCAGTCATGATCAGTGTCTTCTGGGACTGTGCAAGAGGAATTCTTCCGGCTCCAATGCCGGGAGGGGACACAACTATGAACTTTAAAGCCAAAATCAGGATGCTGACAGAACTCTGGAAGCATTTCATGAATTTAGCTTCACAGGAGTTTGTAGTCTCTAGAAGCCAACATAAAATTTGGTGTGACAGTGTTGCACCAGCTACCATATGTCCCCAATCTCGCACCCTCACATTTCCACCTATTTGCAGCCCTGAAGGATCCAATCCATAGTGTGAATTCTGAGACTGATGACATGATTCACGCAGTGAAAACTTGGCTATGGGAGTAGGAGAAGACAAAGTACCAACCAGGCATACACACATTTGTTCCTTGCTGGCACAGGACCACAGAAATGGACTGAGACTTTGTAGAAAAAGAGGGTTGGAGTCAAACCATCACTCTTCATAATGCGTAACTTTCTTGATCTGGGAATAAATATTTATTGAGGAACAAGCAAGGGGCATTACTTTCTGAGCAACCTTCATAACTGCATGGCAGCAAGATCTAAGGGTTCTACCAGGTTAGGTGCTTCTTTGCCTGAAAACAGAAACAGAGCTGGCTTCTAAAGCGCCGTGCTTGTTTAAAAAATTAACATGATGGACGAGGTCCCAATAACGAAGAATGTGTCAATTAACTTCAGCTGTGCTGTTCTCTCATCTGCACATGACAATTTGGCAATGCAAGTATGAGTTTGGCTCGGCATGGTCCAGTTCCTACATATATGGTTTGGGGCTTCATATGCAAATTTAAGGGAAAACCCATCTTGCAGTCAACTAAATACGGTATTTTGAAAGTAACTGGCATAACAAACAGTGTTTAGACCACAGAAAGCTCTAAAGAAAACAAGATTATAAATTATATAATACACTGGCCCTGTCAGCTTCCTTATATGGTAGTGAACTGGACCATTACAGCAAGAGACACAAGAAGAATAAGAGCAGCAGAGATGAAAAATATGAGAAAAACAGCAGGTTACAATTGGACCGATTATAAAACAAACATAGAGATTGTGAAGGTATTAAATGTAAGCCCCAATTCTGGACATAATATGGGACTACAGAAGAAATTGGATACAAGTAAACAGAATGCCTTATAACAGATTACCAAGAATAATAAAAAAACTACACAACAAATGGCAGAAGGAACCAGGGAAGACCTATGAAGAGAGTTCTGGATGTGTGAGACTGGAATCGTTCAACAAGACATGACAGCTACATGATGATGATGAGGTACTAAATATGACTGCAAACGTTTATAACACAACATAGTATGCACTGAAACTTGTTAACACCAAATCTCTGGGATTATTTGAATAGAGGTAGACCAACTTGATGACACTTGCTTTATTATGTCAATTTACTGCTCAACATATTGTCATCAAGTTGGTCTACCTCTATTCAAATATCATGATGATGCATGGTCCAATACGCATAAGACTCTGGGATTAGTAGAGTTCCTTTCAATATTATTTCATGGTATTATATACCACAACCTTACTTGTGTACACATATTTCAAAAACCAGTTACTTGGCTGGTGGTACTTATTACCACTCAAGTCTCACTCACTCACTCTCTCTCTCTCTCTCACACACACAACCACACTAACAAATAACTGGTCACTGTAAAATGTCACCTGGGCAAATTGCTGTCAACAAAAGGTAAAGCAATCCCATTACAGGCCCAAAGGGTTCCAGGAAGTTAAGGCTCCCAGATTTCAAGACAATCGGCACATGGAGGTGGAAAGGTTGTCAGCCCTACACACCAGCCACCTTTACCCCCCAGGAAATATTCCTGGTACTCATTTCTGTTAGAGGCTGAGTCAACCCCGAGGCCACAGTGCAGCTGGAAGGATTATGTCAATGAAAAAATTCCAATGACACCATCGGGAATCGAACCCGCAACCTTCCTACTTGTAGTGCAGTGCCTCAACCAACTGCGCCACCGCGTACCCCCCCTGTCAACAAAGGACAGAGAAATCTAAAACAATCACTGTGTAAGTTGGATAATCAACCCAACTTCTACTCACTTGTATGTCAAGTCCGTGTACTATGTAACACTTTAGAGTGAAACATCCAAGACCAGAACTGTGTAACATCAGGAATGAATCACGCATGAACTTATTCCAAAGAATTCATATCAATGGCATAAAAATTCAAAATAACATTATAAAATGTTCGACCTTAACATAAATTAATTTACATGTTATGTAACAATGATACACACGAAATTACGCATGTGTACTCTCAGACAACTGTTCTTTCATTCAATATTTTCTTCAGAAGTGTACCACTGCAAGCAACTGGGAAATAAAACAAGCAGAAGTCCTGAAGAATTTAAGGAATTATTTACATATTTCAATGTTCACAAACATTGAAGAGTCCTGTGGGGTAAGTGTGGTGCCACACCACTAAACCGTTATGCAACATAATATTCTTGTACAATACAGAACTACAAAATAACACATTTTTCAGGCTTACCATTTTAAGACACTTACCTGTTAAGCACAATTCACTGAATTTCACTGTATGCACATTCCTGCATTACACAACACTGACTTATGAAACACATCACATTATGACCAAGAAACAAATGGTAAACCATGCACATGGTCAAAGCAATCTGCATGCAAATGCAATATTATGTCTGGCCCCTTTCCACATTTGCCAGTTTTCTACCATTCTGTAAAGTGTCTCATCCATTTGTTTATAAATTATTTTATGTCTTCTACTGCCCACGTGGCAAAAAAGAAGAAAAGTAAAACTAATGAAGGTGGTAATAAAAGAATGAGAAAGGCAATAGATTTGGAAAAGGAGGGGAAAAAACAGCTCTCACACAGCATATAATCCAGGCAGTAAAAGCATACACATAAAGCATTTCCAATATATACCAATCCACAATGTGGCTGTCAGAACAGAACCCTGTTTTAAGTCATGGGGCACATATGCTTCAAACCCATACTCACTCAATGTCATCCCTGTGATTTCCCCAGTTATGGGCTCCTCCACCTTCACGTTTGTCAACCGGTTTCACACCACTGTAATTAGGACGACTATTCTGGATTACAATTATCTGTCACTTGCATTCCAAGCATCATGCAAGACAAAAATACAAACAGTGCCTCTAATCCAACAATACTCACTAGCTTATTTTCACTTTTTGTAAATTATAACCATTTCAACATCTACATACTTATTTATTATAACCAACAATGCACAATTAATATCATAAAGTATTTATCATAAGTCTCTTTGTGTAATCTAAATTGCTACATGTTTCAACATTTTTATGTTATCAGCAGGGCATTATAACAATACCCTCCTAAGGTACATACTTTTTCTGAATTACAGCTGTTGAAAATACAATTTACAAAATTAACATCTTTATTTTACAAATTGTATTTTCAACAGTTGCAATTCAAAAAAATATGTAAATTAGCAAGACATTGTTATAACTCCCTGATGATGACATAAAAATACCAAAATATGTAGTTTAGATTACACAAATACACTGTTGTGATATATACTTTATATTGTGTATTGTTGGTTATAATAAGTAAACAATAAAAGATGCACTGTACATGGATTAAAATAAAATCTATAAACTTATTTCTCAATACAAGAGTTGCAGATGAATTAAACGTGGCAAACAAAATCTTGTGTCTGCCATTTCCTACTGAAGACATACAACACCCAGATATTATAAACCATAATTCACAAACTTGCCAATATACATGTTAGTCACAGTTGTTACGGAAATGTGCAATTACTATGATCAAGTTTCTGTGTGTAATTAACTCATTCCCTATCTTCTTTTTTAATATGAGTCAACTTTAATAATTTGAGTGTCATGCATTCTGTCAAGTTCTATAGTGTGATAATGACAAGCAGAACCATGCCCTGCATGGAGAAAGGTACTTAATTAGTAGTACAATTAAAACAGCAGGCCTGTTGTCAATGAATACAATGGAGTTACTCCATACCCCATAAACATCATGAGGATCCAACTACTGACTCGAAATCCTACCACATATTCAAACTCCCAACCAGTACTAACTGTAAAATACTGTCACAAAACCAGGTTTATTCAGAAAAATTACCTCAATGCTGAATGTCAATAAATATGTAGGATTAGCATTCTACACAAAAAAATCACATTTCAAAGTTTGTCATATCAGTAAAACCACACCAACCAAAATCATGGTGCTCAGAGAAAAAAAGAAAACATATTACATACAGGACACGGCGAAAGCTTAAAATCAAGAAAGAAAACATAATTTATCATGTCCACAACTGCAGTAAGATTGAAATAATTTTGTCTTGTAATTTAGGTACGAATACAGCTGATGTAACAAAATGTTACAATCATGTACAATGAAACCTCTACTGACAGTTCTCCCATGCATCATTTTCCAAAAAGTGTGATGCTCCTTGTTAAGAGTTGTCTTACTTAGTGAATCATTCATAATTCCTTGTCCTGGATCACATTATGATCGACGTTCTAAGAAAAAACAACAAACTTAATGTGGTGTTTTTGAAACACCGCAGTGGTAACCTGCCCATACTGGAAGGGCCATCACAGCTGTAATAGTACATATAAAATGGTACCATGCTTTGGCCAAGCGAGGACTGCAGGAAGGGCAACAGGGGTGAGGATGGGGCTCGATTTTGGACATGAAATCTGCAGTGTTCTGCAGTTGTTAGTGTTCTCACACTGTAACATTCACTTTATCTTGCTAAATTCATCATTTAACACATGCATGACATAGTGTCACCCCTGTTATTTGTTATGCTTGTTATTCCCCTTTACCCATTATTTCTTGTACATAAAAACCTATACATCCAAGCTTGCCATGTCATCTTTTATGAAGCCAGGACACTTCCAAAAAAACTTATAATCAAAGGAGATGCAGAGACAATCTCAGAAATGGTTTAACACAGCAAAAAGCATCATAATCATCATCAGCAACACTGAACTACACTGCTACAAAGAAAGGAAGATCCAAGAACAAATTTAACAAGTGCAAGTCCCACAATAAGAGACTGGAGGGGACTACGGTATCTGCAAACTTGTGAGAGTACCCTATTGGTTTGGTACTAGAATGTGGAGGAATGAAGTCGTCCTACTAATGGCACATTACATGAACCAAGAGACAGCTAACAGAATGCAACCACAAAAATAAGCAACAATGAGACAGGCCTCTTCTACAACTGCCACCCAGATCAAATGCTGACAGGGAAAGGCCAGTTCTGTAATGAGGGATAAGTGCCAATGAGACAAGAATTACCACTGTGCTGTAAGAGATGAAGCAGATCTTGAAAGGAAAATCAGTAAAACAATGCTTTAAACACACACATACACAAATCCTGTATTACACAACCATTTCTCTCAGTTTATGAAGGCTCTGTATGCCTGCATGGTGTGCAGTGTAGAAACATTTTATGCTTATGGACAACTAGACTGCTCATCCCTAACACATACCATTTCTAAGGGAACATGAAGTTGTGTATTATCTACCAACTACACAGGTATGTTACAACTTCTTCATTGGGGCATCATAAAATATTTCAAACAGTTCTACAGTAAGCACCTAATATAAGACCTGTGCTTGGTGAACTTACAAGGACAACACAGTAAAAACTGATCTCTTGCAACACAATTCATAACAGTGGCTTCACACTAAGTCAACAATTATGAACTGTCTTCCTGAACTTAACACACAAACAGGCTTTGGCTCCGGCAGTGAAGACGATGTCTGCACAAAGGCTGAATTTGGCTGAGAGGGATGTTGACTTCAGTTCTTATGGGTACACCCATGATAGCTCACCCATGGTGTTTCCAGCACTGCAAAGCTGTGATGATTGTGGGGATGGAGGGAGCAGAGCAGAGGCACAGGGAGAAATGTTAGGAAGAAACAATGCCAAGCTCTACTGAAGTCATGCTACTTACAAAAACTGTTAAAAGCTACTCTTTTACAGACTCTACATTGGCAAGTGTGACAAACAGAACACTTGTAGCATAAGGTTTCAACTAAACAGTTGACAATTACAGATTTTTCCTTTTTTTTTTGGGGGGGGGGGGGGATTTTTTTTTTAGTTACAAAAGACCTTTTAGTCTTCTTATTTTTTTTTGGGGGCTAAGAGGAAAAACTTTTTTTTTTTTTT
>Ga0131853_10026183_pt1 | contig 10494 bp, 10 predicted proteins | sample TergutLab28metaG_FD_92764 | JGI IMG/M metagenome (GOLD analysis project Ga0131853, IMG submission 92764) | Labiotermes labralis P1 segment gut microbial communities from Petit-Saut dam, French Guiana - Lab288 P1 (version 2) (version 2) | ecosystem: Host-associated > Arthropoda: Insects >... | reverse complement strand
GGTGGATAATATTAGGATGGATCTCCAGGAGGTGGGATGTGGGTATATGGACTGGATTGGGTTGGCCCAGGATAGGGACAGGTGGCGGACGCTTGTGAGTACGGTAATGAACCTTTGGGTTCCATAAAATGCTGGGAATTTCTTGACTAGCTGCAAACCAGTTAGCTTCTCAAGAAGGACTCTGCATCATGGAGTAAGTAAGTAAGTATAACACACTCACTGTAACAGATTTGTAAAAAGCAGATAGTTACGAGCAAGTAATACGAAGTTCTCCCGGAGGATAGTGTATAACACACCGAAACATGTAGGAGAGATTTGGTAAAAAATATATATATATTGAATATACTATGTGCTTTTACTTGGAATATTGAAGAAGTGATTGAAACAGAAATACAATTACAAAATATGCAACACACAAATTTTTATATTTTTATATTTTCAAATAATGCTAGATATCGCAGTCACATGCTGGGAATTTCAGTGAGTGTTCATTGTTTAAACTAAATAAATCAACCTCACTGGAATATCTAAAGGGTGTTCTTAACTAATGACATTTTGATAACTGTAAGGAATAAATATTGCAAGGAAGATCACAAACATAAGGAAGGTCAAAAAACTGTAACTGTTTTGTTTAAACTGCTGAAAAAAGTTCCAGTGCTTTATCATGAGTGTGTGTCATACTGTATTGTACAACATGAAAATATAACCCAATGTTACTGATACATCTAACAACTCGAACTGTTTGACATTCAGAGGACCGTGCATCATGATATATTCTTATAATAAAACAAGCGAGATGCATTAATTTCTCACATTTATTTTTGGAATAAAACTCTACATGTTTCAGACAGTTTCTCTGTCCATCATCAGGAGTTTAGCACTGTACATACAGCAAAGGTATATGTCATATAGGTTTTACTGACTGCTTGCTAGCAGGATCAGGATGGATCCTGATCCTGCTAGCAAGCAGTCAGCATAACCTGTAGGACATACACCATTGCTGTGTGTACAGTGCTAAACTCCTGACAATAATAATTTGAGAAATTAGTGCATCTTGTCGGTTTTACTATAAGAATAACTCCAACTGTGTTTTCTAATTAATGCATTGTAACAACTAGCTACTCTAAGGCTGTTACAGACAGTAATTAACACATATCTTGTAATCACACACAACAATAGAGTCAGTATTTCCATTTGTGGTGAAATTCGTGAGCATCCTACTTTAGAAACTAAGGTGCCTCAACTGTGTATTGTGGTGTTTTGAAGAAGCAACTGTAATGTTTCCAAACAGTGCTACATACTAGGGAACTAGAAGTACTTGACACATTAGACAAGTGCAAGGACATAATCAATGGTTCACAGTATTCTTTGGGTGGTTGACACATAACACTCTATTGTTACACAGCCTACACATTTGTCAATATTATCAAAAAAATCATATCAGCTGACCCTATTTCATTTAATTCGGGTCAAATATTCACAACCCATGGAACGTCCGTTATGCCCCTTAGCATAGCAGCTGCCATGAGAGTTTTATCGCATAGGAAGTCTGCATCCACCAGGAATTTAGGAACTCAATTTTCCTATGCAGTTAAATTGACCTTATGCCCTAGAAGAGTCTCAAGGAGCACACTCGGTATTTCCCTAAGAATCATTTTAATATTATTCTTCCATCTATGCTTATGTCAGAAGCTATCTCTTCTCTTCAGGTTTCCTTACTAAAAGTCTGTATCCATTTCTTCTGAATCCATACAAAAAAAAATCGGCCTATCACCTACTGTTGTAAAACCTCATGAGCTGCATTTCATTATGCAATACAGTAACTTTCTCAATTTACATTTTTCTGCTTCAAATGTATACCGTTTTATCCCTGTAAACTGTTACACTCCTCACACCCTCAATGCATCACCTTTCTTCACCCCACATTATGCTACAGTATGTGGCAATGCAGCTCCATCCACGTACGTTTCATTGACCAAATGGAGCTCTTGTCTCTGTGATCATAAACTTTTAATACAGACAGATCTAAAAGATTCTCATAACTAACTCTCTGTATGAATAACTTCGATGTTAAATGTTACTACATGTAATGTAAAAGGTCACTACTAGACACAGTCCAGAGTCAGCTCCATCACTCTCCATTCCTCAGACACTATGACTCAGAATTCCAGTGGGTTTCCCCATCAGTGTTTTGCATGTAGTCCTTCTTTCTCTCATCCTAGCATCATACCCAGCAGAGACTAATGTCCTGCATTTCACTATCCTAACAATATTAGGTGACCTATATATCACACAGTTCCTTGCTATGTAATATCCTGAACTGTTTCCACACCTCATCCTTCTTACATCACAATACTTTCCTGAGCATACTGTCCTCAAAAACATGTATTTTACATTCTCCACTTACAGTAATAAACCAGGATTCACAGCCCTACAGATACAAAACAAATGACAAAACATTTCTAAATTCTTCACATTAGCAGTATTACAATCAGTCATGCAAGCATTTGCAGTGGTACCACCTGGTACATGTTTGTCAATACCATGAAATAACTTACAAATTCATGTACGTGTCTAGATGTTTTGCATGAACCACTGTTTCAAATTTGGAAACACCAGACTCGGTAACCATAACACAGCTTCCTCCAGATATTTTTCCACAAATAAATAAGAGTGGAAAGATACACATCTGGATGACCTTTATGCTGAAAATAGAAAATGCTCATCCTATCACAGAAAATGATTTATAAATTAATTGCATTAAACACATTACATTGCACACTACAGTTTTCTGAATAAAATGAATATTACAAAGAGAAAACTACATTTTAAGGCTTAATGCATAAAATGGAAAATACAGTACATGAAGAACAAGGCACCCTAATGGGGGGAAACAGAAACAGTAAATTTTACATTGTGTTCATGGTTACATTAGAAGTTAAAACCCCCAAGAAGTAGAATTTTTGCTAAAAGTGAGGTTGGTCAAGGAATATGGCAGAATTCACCATTCCTCTCATAGAATCTCCTTGTGTTTTGCCACCAAGTAAGAGAAATACTTTTCCATTACTACATAAATCAAAATCTGAAGTTAAAAATTTTGATGTGAAGTGGCAGACAAGAATGGCATGCCCGTTAGGATTTGTTTAATTTCTCATTCCACAAATAGGAGGCCTAGAAGTCATCACAAAACAACAAGTAATGCTGTGCAGTTTGTCACAGCATACAATACATTATGCCAGTATAAATAAACAAATGGCGACATCAAAGGACACTCGCTCACCTTTCTGCCTGCACAGCTGTAGTAGATACATGAACCAAGAAGTTATGAGGTTGAGTGGTGATGGGGTGGTTGTGGTGCGATGCATGTTGCGAATCAGTTTGGCCAGCCCATACTTCCACTCAATATCTGACTGAGCTTGGATTCGTTGGTAAGTGTCGCTCATCATGGCAATCAGTAGATTAATGAGGACGACTACTGATACAGACATGTATACCATAAACATGATTTTGAAAAGGTACTCTGTCCATGGTGGTCTTTGGTTTTGAGCCTTCTGCACATCTTTGACACTTGACATACCAAACACAGCAAAGAACAGATGCTCAAATGCGTCCAATGGGGTATACAAGACTGCAACATTTTCAAAATGACAAAGTGCATTATAACATATGAAGAACCGCTCAGCCTGGGCTTCTGTGGGTTGTGTCACATTAATGGGCAAATCACTTTTATCCTGACAACAACAACAACAACTACAATGTAACACAGATTGTTAGATAACATGTGTATCTTCTGGAAGTCAGCTACAGACAAACGTAAGCTTGGTAAGGGTGGCTCTTTAAATTTTCATACAGATCACCTTAACATCTTTCACACAATCAGATTCATTAAGAATGACAAAAGGAAGAAACTCGTAACTTACATTAAAGAATGAGCACATTTATTACTGCTACACAAATTACATAAAATGAATCCCACAAAATGGACTAACCAGTAGCAAGTATGAAATTTGAGGCAATATTAATCTCTACACTTAGCCGTACAAAAACATTAGACTTGGTATTTTATATTCAAGTATTTCTGATCATTAGTAATTTTCAGGTTGTCATGGCGGTTGTTGATTAACTGCTGGTCTTCTTTTGGGTTTCTACGCTATGTAGTCATTGAATTTCCTCAAACTTTTCCACGTAAACAAAACATTCATTCTTCCTAAATATCGCAACATCCACTTGAAACAGATTCAGTCACCCTGAAGATGGTGACAGCACATTCCTCCAAAATTAAACCACTACACGGTTCAGAAAACCAAAAGAATTCACCATTGATCATTGTTTTATATTTATTTCAATTAAATTTTTTAAAAACGTAAGTTTAATGGTTCCATCTCTGTGTACATAATGATAAAAACAATAAAAGTAGCAGTAATACAATTCCATTACGCTGAAGATTACAATGTATGATAAAAAGGTATGCATAGTATATGCAGTAGTAATTTTCCCTTCTTTTTCCAAGAATTCAAGTTTTCAGATATACAAATATACCCTACAATTTATACAGCTTTGCAGTTTATCTACAAACCCGACCGTCCACAATAATATAACCGAGGAGATATTTTAATTACACTAAACCCTAGCATATAGTTAAAACTGAAAGAAGAAACAGAGAAGCACAACATAAGAACACAATGTGTGACGTGTCATGGCTGGAACACACACACGCACATTTGGGTCACACCATGCAATTTGTGATTTCACACGACATCAAGCCAAACATTAACACTACCACAGACAAAATTATTATTGTGTTACTTTATGGTCATCTCTGGGGTCTGCGAAAGGTGAGCGAAGGGACAAATAGTGGGAGACAGCAACACAGTCAGCTCCCGTCTTGGTGGGAGGAGAGGATCTTTCAGAAAATGTTATCATGTTGCATACCATAACTGCTGTTTGATCATTAACAGTTATGCTTGTACAGGGACCTGTCATCTGGGATGTGATGTTGTGTCATTGTGCCAGTGGTTCCCAAATGTTTCAAAGGAACACAGTGCCTTTAGGCCAAGGGTCAAGCAGCCCACCACAATCTAGCAGACATGAATCCTCAACAACACCACTGTGAGAACCTCAATTCTCCCATTTGTTTGCATTTTATGTAATGTATGTGGCATATTCAGCAAGAACACTTATAAACCCCTCAAGAACCATGCCCACATACTTGCAAGTGAGTAAGATTTTGGCAACTCCTCCCAACAATTTGATAGTTCCATTATCCCCCAAAACCAAACCATTTTCTGTAGACTGTTCTTAATAAAAGAAACATTTTCATTTCTAACCATTATCTTTGGAAATGTAAGGTACATTTCAAGACATGCTTATTTTTGCCCCAGTTTTTGACCTTGGCAGGCTCTGTATTACAATTAGCAATTAAAATAACTTTTCTGGGTGACATAATGGAAGGAAGGCAACCTTCCTTAACACTCTATTTACAAACCCCTAATTTTGTATTCTGACAGGTTCTGCAAGCTTCTGAGTAATATTCTGTGTAATCTCATCTTGTTTAAAATAATTTCCCAACCCAGCTCCTAATTCCCATATGTGTGTTGTAAAATTTAAACGTTTGTTGCCAATCTCTAAGATAGGGCACTGTATCTTGGTTATGATGCTCAAGTGGTTAAAACTGTTTAGCAAAATTTTGACGTTTTGCTGACCGTTCATCTCAGTAATTAACCAACTTGATGCACAAAATTTCTGTTTTACAATAAGTTTATTTCATGCCTCTACATGTTTCGAGCACATGTGCTCATCATCAGGCGGTCAAAATTGCATTACACAGCCTCTGGACCTCCTGATGATGAGCACATGTGCTCGAAACATGTAGAGGCATGAAATAAACTTATTGTAAAACAAAACTCTGTGCATCAAGTTGGTTAATTACTGAGATAAATGTTTAGCAAAAGTTACCAGCTGCTACAGGAAACCAAAAATCCCATCAGCTCAAAATGATAAAATCACTCTATACCAAAGTAGCTATTATTGCATTTTATGCTTTAAAGCAATACGAAGATACACCAATTTACTGTCAGTAAATCAACTGATCCATCCATCCATGCAGCTATTTATAACCTACAAAATTTGAAGTCATGTGTGTTATACAATCATGGTGTATTTTAAATCCAAACAGTGCTCACTGCAGTAACACGTGTCATGGGTGCAGACACACGTGTGACAAAGAACTACCTTCACTGAATAGCCCTGCATATGAATAATTAAACTCTTGTGTAAAAACAGGACCATGATCTGAATCAACAGTTCCCTGAGGTCTTCCAGGAAATACACTCCTTTTATCCCGTCTTATATAAGAAAGAGGATGGATAGGCATGGAGTTGCTTATTTCAAATTCAAAGCTGGTGGTTCCAGTCCTGCTACCTTCATCACCGTAAATCGATCGAGTATTGTGGATGACCATACCTGATTCTGTTGTAACTGTGTAAATATCATGGAGAGAAAACATGAGATATTCAAATATGCAATAGATTAGGTGAGATCTGTAAGAAATAATACTTTGATATATGAAGTTGAACCAATATATCTGCTGGTACTGTGACTACTGCAATAAAATTAAGGTGCATGTATGCACGCACCAAAACACATACATTATCATAATTGTGTATTTCACACTAACAAGGTATCAGCTGAAGAAGCTTGGTACAAAAATAGTGGAGCACTATGAACAGCAAATCTGATTATTTATAGCATCTATTATAGGAGTTTTCATACTATTCTCATATTAGGTATTTTCATAACTCTATAGAAGAGCTCTTTGTACCATATTTGTGTACTACATTATGGAGCTTTATAGAACTTACCTTCACTGAAGGTTGCTGAAGCTTTCGACTTGTCTACTTTTTGTACAAATTTTGAGGGTGGCTGAAATGGCTGATTCAGTGAGACCATATTCATGGAGAAGCCAAACACAAAGATGGCAAGGACAGCCAGAAACCGTGCCAGATCCTTTAAAAATAGAAGAAAAAATATTTACACTGAATTTATGCTATAACAAGATGTGACTATGGATGTTAAGTCCTGCACTCCTCACATTGGAGTCCTGTGCTGGTAAAGGTAAGAGGTAAAGATGGGTCAACACCATGTAGGCATACATGAGGAGGAGAGGTATAACTCCACTCATGCTTAACGTCAGCACTAGATGGAATTGAGTAGCTGACATCATGTCCCAACTGCTTTACCCCCATGAAAGGACCCCAGTATCCACTGAATATAAGGTTGGGTGGGCCCTAGGGCCAGTCTGCATGGTATGAAGAAGAGAAAAAGACCTGGCCACTGCTGGGTTGCAAACCCCAAAGCATCCAGCCTGAAGCCGAATAACTATATTAGTTGCACTATCCAAGCTCCCTCACGTTCTAGATGACTAAACGTTAGTCTATGCAAAGCTACTATTTCAACTGCAACAGCTATTTAATGCCAGGGGATATGAGATAATGTTCATAAAGGAAGAGAAGATAAGGATTAGGAAGAAGGTGAACTTTGAGGTTTGAGGTTCTCACAGCAGTGTTGCTAAAGATTTAAGACTTCTGGCATATGATGCTGTGTTACTAGGTGAGAAATTCCTGACAAATTTGACATTCAGAGGACCATGCACTGTGATATATCCTTATAATAAAAGCCAAGAAGATGCACTGTTTCTCAACTTTATTTTGGTAAAGAACTCTACATGTTTCAGACAGATTTACTGTCTATCATCAAGAGTCTTAATAATACTGTATTCATAGCAATTGGTATTTGTCATAGAGTTATGTTGACTGTCTGCTAGCATGTTCATCCTGACCTCGCTGGCAGACAGTCAACATAACTGTATAACAAATACCAATTGCTGTGAATACAGCATTATCAAGACTCCTGATGACAGACAGTAAGTCTGTGTGAAACATGTAGAGTTCTTTACAAAACTAAAGTTGAGAAATAGTGCATCTTGTTGGCTTTTATAATAAGAAAACTATTGACACTGTGAAGGAATGTAGTTCCTTCAACTTCAGGGTCAAGCAGTCCACGAAATCTGCAAGAACTCCAGAAGACTTTAATCTTCACGGTAGATGTGGCCAACTTCAAGGGCCATCATCCAACAAAATATTCTTATAACAAATCAGTCTATGACACAAACCCTTAATTTGTCTGGAGGATAGAAAAAAAAACCCCCCAAAAAATTACAAAAAGACCTAAATCAGGACAGATGGAAAACTGACATAGACATGAAATAGGCATGTCCAAGACTTACTTCTAGATTGTTAAAGACTACGGTAACCTGGCCATTCTGGATGTGAATTAACATGTCCTGTTCTTACTCTATATGATACTGTTCAGCAAATTCTCATAACTTGCTCATGAAAATAATATCTACAGTACCACTAAGTTAATGTTTGTTTATGTACCCCAATTAAAATTTCGACAATCTAACTGGTCTTTACAAATATGTCTATATAACATACTGTTTATGACAACACTGTATGTCAGCTTCCAATATCCAACCAACAGTACCAAAATGACAACTGAAGTAGAAGCAAGAACATCAGAATAAAGTTTTAAGCTCAGACAGGCCATAAAGATTCCAAAATACATCAGAAAACAGTTCTATGTACCACATTTACCTGAACATACAACCTTCTTCGCAATAAACTTCAAGAAAAGTAAATATACAGAACATGATTAACTTTGTGTGCAATAAGGTAACACCCACTTTTCAGATAAATTTGGAAAAATTACAAAACAACACACTAGGAACAGTTAACAAATGTGGTGACAGTTGAAAGGTTCTGTCTTAAAATTTAAGGAAACTGGGTAGTGGATTTCTACTAACAATCATTTGTTTCCATTCGATTTTGCAACTGCACAAATCTTACGACAGCCAAATGGCCACAAGAGCTGTAGCATGTGGTAATGTTATGATGGTACTGGATGTTACTCAGAGAAACATACAATGACCTTCAGATTAGTACTTTTCTCATTGTTTTCAGATTTGAAATCAAGAACAAAACATTCTTACTGCAAAAGCTTGACTGCCATATTTACTGTATTTATCTGTGTAACAATGGATAGAGACAAAATGAATTATAAAAATAAAATTTATATATATTCAAGGTCACAAATGAAAATAGTATTAATGCACAGAAAAATGGATCATTGGACTGGATATAGTCCATTAGCAGACTCTTGTGCAGCTATTACAAGTTTTTCCCAGAACTTCTTATTTACAGTATACAGCAAAATTTATTGTCATCTTATGTATGGATGAATAGGACAAAATACACGCATACCTTCATTAAGTTGCCGATGATGATGGCCCATGGGCCAAACAGGTGATGAAATGAGAGGAAGTCTAAGATCTGCACGCAGGCAAATAGGAACGACATAGAAAACAGCTGGTTGCGCACATACATGAGTGTGGGCCAGTACTTCTTCTCCAAAACCCCAGTCATTGCAAAGCTGTGTATACCCACAGCAAATACCCCAAAGATGAGTACACACAGTTTGATCCAGCCTAGACCTGTCTTGTCACTAGGATTTGTCAGTTCAAACAAAAGCAGGCCTGACAACCATACCAGCAGCACATACTCATACCTGGAAATGAGACAACTCAAATTCAAAATGGTCTAGTTTTATAGCAAAGATAACACTGACGTGAGATATGTGGAAAATGTAATAAAAAGGGTCTAACATATAACTTGAAAAATGTCAAGGACAGAGGTCACATGGGAGAACTAGGAATAGATGGAGTATAATATTAAAATGGATTTTAGGAGAAACAGATTATGAAGGTGAGAACCATAGTGAACTGGTTCCAATGGCACATTCCTAATTGGTTCCTTAAGCACAGAAAATTTCTTGACTGACTGAGTATTCAGTGCTCAGGAAGACCACATGCCATGAAGTTACTTAGGAACATTACTGATTAACAGACCAACTAATTCCACATACAGAGACATCTTCAGCATTTAATATTTATTCACTCCAGTAACACAAATTAACTGATGACAATGAAGTGCCAGGAAATGTGAACAGTAAGAAATTTTACAGAATCTGAGGATTCCTTCTTTACCTTCTATCACTTTATCATCCTTCAAACAATTCAAACCAAAATATAAAGAGCATGTTTCCATGGTAAACATTCCAAAAAAACTAAAAAATATTGGTGTGGACTAACAAAAATTCACTAGTATCCTACTTTCTTCCACCTGCTCAAAATATATACCCAGAATTAACTTTAAAATAATATATAACAAAATATGGTAAATGCCTCAACACTATCAAGAAACTTCATTACAGATGAAATAAATATACAATTTTTAAATCTTACGTATAATGGACCGACCACCTCTGTGGTCTAGTGGTCAGAGTTTCTGGCTACAGATACAGAGGTCCCGGGTTCGATCCCCGGCGCTACCAGATTTTCTGAGTAGTAGTGGGTCTGGAACGGGGTCCACTCAGCCT
>Ga0131853_10026182_pt1 | contig 10494 bp, 5 predicted proteins | sample TergutLab28metaG_FD_92764 | JGI IMG/M metagenome (GOLD analysis project Ga0131853, IMG submission 92764) | Labiotermes labralis P1 segment gut microbial communities from Petit-Saut dam, French Guiana - Lab288 P1 (version 2) (version 2) | ecosystem: Host-associated > Arthropoda: Insects >... | reverse complement strand
TACATTGTTCTAAGTTGGCCTGAGGATGGCCGTTTAACGGCCGAAACATGTCGCCAAGTGTAACCCAGCTGTAATTAAGCATCTGGTTTTTATAGATGTTGTGTAATGACAGTATTAATTATAATATATATTGATGATACACAACGGGATGGCCCCCTTCAAATTTCAAGAATATGTTACTTAAGACTTGATTCTTGAAAAGTAAGTGGAGCTGTCCTCCGTCTCTTTGCTTCAACGTCGCGGTAGCCCTACAAAAGCAGTACATGGCTGCAGCTCTTGCATCCAGTTGCCTCTCAGGGCTAATGTGGCCTTAGTATTATCCTTGACGTCCTATCAACTTGCTGTGTTCGTCATTATCGTATTCCAACCGGCTGTCGATAGCGCCGTGACGCTCTCTTGTGTGTCACCCGTATTCACAGTACTGTCACGTCTGTCAGGCTGTCTTCAATCTGCCAGTCCCGACGTTTCGGCAGCGATGTGCTTGAGGATTCCGTTCTTCTGGTACACGACGTTGCGTCGTTTGACAGTCTAGACCCTGAAGATGAAGGCATTCCTTTCCTTCGAAACGTGGGAAATCGATTAAGCCGTGACAAGCGCCGTAATGCAGAAAAACGAACCCCTTACCATCAGTTTTTATCCTTTCCCAAGTAATTTTCTCCATGATTGCTCTATCGCTTTTGCTGGGTATCCGTCCAAGCTTATGCTGTCTTACAAACATTGCCTTTTGGTTTGCTTTCTTAATGTTTCGTGTTATTTCTGCTCCTTTAGTAACTTCTGTCAGTTTGTGAAGAATATAGCTGGTATTTTTTTTCACGATTTCCATGACATCGTGCTCCATGGAGGCACAACAGCCACTGTTACAGGGATGCTGATAAGTCCTTAGCCCGAGCAGGAAGGAACCAAGCTAATGTTTCTGTCAGAACAGCGTGAATTTCCTTCGGTGCCTTGCATTGTCGACAACTCGCATCTCGATGTTGTTGAAATCGCGCGTGTCCCTGACATGCTTCCGAGCTTGTTTCCTTCCTAGTCGGGCTAACGACTTATCAGCACCACAGTATACTGTCTTATAAACATCACCTTTTGTTTTGCTTTCTTAAAGTTTGTGGTATTTCTGCCCCTTCGGTAAATTCTGTCAGTTAGTGAAGAAGTGTAGCTGGTATTTTTCTTCACTACTTCCATGATGTCGTGCTCCATAGGTGGTATCTGGAGGCACAACATCCTCTGTTACTTAGTAATTCTTTATTTCCTTTTCTGTAGGATGAAAACCAATAAAAAACTATTTTCCTTTCATGTTTTCGTTTCATTTCAAAGAATGTTTTGCTGAAGAAATGAATTCAATAAAAAACCAGCTTCGAAACCTCCCTATGTCCATCCGTTCACGTAACATTCCAGCAATTACACCAACCATAAGTGCTGCTTCAGCTGTGCTTTGAATTTCCAAATGACCTGAGACCTTACGCCAGACATGAAACGTCACTTTGCTTTCCTAGGAGTCAGAAACTGGTTTTTCCTCGCGGGAAACAAGAGTTTCGATATAGCCTGCATATTTAAAATTTGAGCCTGTTTTTTTTAACAAATACAGAGCTTAATTTGATAAGAATTAACTATTTATAAAACACCGAATTTATTTTCTAGATTTCAGAATTGATTCTGAATTTTCTAGTGACACTTGTCCACAGATATTGTGTTACCCAGGCATCCAGTCAGTTGTAGCAACAACGATATTGTAATTTCCTTTATTAATCCTTTACAGACGAAGCGCAGACCGCTTTATTTAAAGCCCCTGTCCGTACCGCGCTGTAAACACTTTTCATCTCGGTTATAAAAACCAATCAGTTTATGCTGTAAGTGACACAATTCGCTGTTTGTTCTCAGATAAACACAAAACACATAAATACAGTGTGGGCAGAGCGTACAGTTGTTGAATGTTAAACTGTTGTTGCATCACGTGACCGGTAGGCTTTAGACCGTTAAACTCCCCGTCAGAATCAGCTGTTTTTCCTTTTTGTGTCCGATTATTAGTGCGCTGTGGTGTTTTTTGTTTAAGCCCCAAAATTATTTCTTCAACCTCCTCTCCATATTAACGTGCTTATATCTTATTTATTTTGTTTTGTTTGTTTCAACTATTCATTTGAATCTTTAACAACACAACACTTTTAAATTTGGCCTCTTTTCTTCTTCCAGTCACTAGGCACATCACGACCAACGCCATAATCTTGTGTCAAATTTTTGCAAACTTCCGCGATTATCCACTGTTCGGGAGCCATCAGCAGCTTTTTACATGGAGAAAAACACTTCCTTTCTCCTTCCATTTGACACGGCCATAAAAAATCAGTACGGAGAAATTAGTAAGTTCCATAAAGAATTGTAGCTCAGCTGGTATCGTGTAGGCAAAGGCAGTAACGAAAAAACGCTAAAGAACAAACAATGAATATGTACGTAAAAAGTGAGCGTAATTAACACCGTACAGATTGTGACGTCGGCCGTTTAAATGTAGATGTGTGAACGTGGTGTGGAGCGTCCCGCTGTTACATCCTGACCTGACTGTTGGTAAATGGAATGTGTGGAGCGTTCGGAGGACGTACGAAGTTTGTTTAATAAACGAACGCTTGAAAACTGGGACTGCATGGTAAAACCAAAATAAACCAAACTAAACCAAACTCAACTAAAAACCCAACAAAACAGAAACCTTCTTAAAATTAGGCGATCGGTCATTTGGTTAAGAGATTCCCCGATGTTACGAAATTCAGTAGTTCATTACAGTTCGTACAACAGCCCACCATTGATCTCTATCTCGATCACGGTGAATTCACTGCGTCCCTTCACACCATACTTCTTCATGATCCATTTTGTAAGAACCTTCTGTCCTTCATTCTAAGCCTCGGTATTCAAAGTGCCCTTATCCCTTCTGATATTCCAGCCAAAATTCTGTACGTATTTTGCATCTATCATATGCGTACTGCACTCAAACTTCGTCTCATTCTCCATACCTTCTTTTTACTAAGGTCTGTATAAACATAAAAGTGGACCGGATAGCTCAGTGGTATAGCGACTGAGCTGCGGGCTGGACGGTTCGGGATCGAATCCCAGCGGGGACGAGATTTTTCCGACCGTTCAGACCTGCCCTGGGGCCCACCCAGCCTCCTGTAAAATGGGTACTGGGTCTTTCTCGGGGGTAAAGTGCGGCCGGGGCGTTCTGCTGACCACTCACCACCTTCTAGTGCCGCGGTCATGGAAGAGTAGAGCTATACCTCTACCCACCCTCTGGGCCACACCAGACCTGTAACGGGATCACTTTACCTTTACCTTTACCTTTACCTTTATATAAACAGACAATATATACTTAAAATCATAAATGCAGACTAATTGCAGTTTAACAAGGAACGAATTTCACAGGAGACCAATGGATAAGCGATCTCGCCAGACACTAACCAAAACTCTCCACATGTCCCGTAAGCACTCATCTCTCTCCAGCGTCTTTAAACAAGCACTAGCGAAGACGGTCTCGATCTTCTTTCTTTAATTAGAAGAAAATACGATTGACATGGCGTAAGTTGTGTAATATACATCAGTTTATTTTCACACTTCTGTAGGTCTCATGAAAGTAACTAGAAACAAGTGAATCATTAAGAGCGAGGAACTTCAGTACAGTAGAGCACAAACGCGTGGTTACGATGAATACATAGTCAAAGAATAACCAAAAATATAGTGAAATACATAGTCAAAAATATAGTCAAAGATATAGTTAAATACATAGTTAAAATATAGTCAAATACATAGTCAAATAGTCAAAAATATAGTCAAATACACAGTCAAAAATATACTCAAATACATAGTCAAAAATATAATGAAATACATAGTCAAAATGTAGTCAAATACATAGTCAAAAATACAGTTAAATACATAGTCAAAATATAGTCAAATATGTAGTCGAATACATATTCAAATATATGGTCAAATATGTAGTCATATACATAGTCAATGTATAGTCAAATATATGGTCAAATATATAGTAAAAAATATAGTGAAATACATAGCCAAAAATATAGTCAAATACATAGGCAAAAATATATTCAAATATATAGGCCAAAACATAGTCAAATATGTAGTCAAATACATGTTCAAATACATAGTCAAATATATAGTCAGATACATAGTCAAATATGTTATTAAATACATAGTCAAATATATATTTAAATATACTGTCAAATATATAGTCAAATACATAGTCATAGTCAAATATATATAGTCAAATACATTATCAAACATTTAGTCAAATATATAGTCAAATCACAATGTTAACTGCTGACTGTTCCAGTCCACATTTTAACTGTAAATTTTACAGCACACAAAACAACAAAACCAATGTCATGTGTCACATTTCGACCCACAAACGTTGTTACATCTCCTTCAAACACACGACCTTCCTCAACACTCAGTTTATCCTCATGTTCTCTCCAAGCAATTCGGAATGTTCAAATCAGACAAGTTTACGTAAATAATCAGAAGATCCACTGGCTTAGATATTGGAACGGAAGTTCCATAATACGACTCGCCTAACGTGGTTGAACTGTACGTAAAATGAGTGTAAAATGTGTTCCTTATTTGTCCGACCTACACAAAATTCGGGACATTACTTGTTTGTACTCTGTGACATATACATAAATCTATTTAGCTTGAAATGCTTACGTCCACCCACTCCGAAATACAGCAAAATACACACACGATAAGCCCTAAGAAATGACTACACATTTTTCCCCCTAGGTGGCTAAAAATATTAGGGCTTACAAGTCATAATTCTTTACTTGTGTATTAGTCGGGCTACAGTCCTGGAATATCCAACAGAATCTCAACCACTCAAATATACAAGCATTTCACTGAAGGAAGGTAGAGGTCAGTTTGTCGCTGACATGTTATTAAAGCGTCCGGGTGGTGGAAAGTACAGCTCCACTCTTCCAAAATCTCGGCACCAGATGTAGATGTTTGACAACTGGGCCCCTTTACACTGGGGAAACAACAGCCAGCACACCGGGCGGTCCCCGAAGTCGGTCTGGAAGCTTTCACGACAGCCAAACTCCTTGCCCCTGCTGTGATCGGCTCGCCAATCCGCGGCTGACCACGCTGCACCCTAGGCACAACTCGGCGTACCTTGATGGAACCCATGGACATATAAACACAAAGAGTTTCAAGTTAAAAATATTTCATATATAAACAAAACACAGGGTGCTAGTTAGTGTCTGTCACGTGTCACACTCAGGCGGGGCCATCATCTCGTTACTGGGTACATGCACTTCTAAACATATATATTTCCTTCTTATAATAAAACCAACCAGATGCACTAATTTCTCAAATTTATTTTTGGAATAAAACTCTACATGTTTCGGACAGTTTCTCTGCCCGTCATCAGGAGTCTAGCACTGTACACACAACAATAGGTATATGTCATACAGGTTATGCTGAATGCTTGCTAGCGGGATCAGGATGGAACTGCAGTTCCGTCCTGATCCTGCCCGCAAGCTGTCAGCAAACCTGTATGACATATTATACCATTGTTGTGTGTACAGTGAAAAACTTCTGATGATGGACAGAGGAACTGTCCGAAATATGTAGAGTTTAATTCCAAAAATAAATTTGAGAAATTAGTGCATCTAGTTGGTTTTATTATAAGAACAGAACCAATATAAAAGAGCAGCAGTGATTAATAACACGTTCAGTATGGCGTAAAAGCTTATGTATTGTGTTAAATGACGAATGGAAGGGTCGAAGAGGATTGGAGTGTAGCGATTTGCATAGGGAGCTGTGCTTCATGCAAGGCGTGTAGGAAACACACAGGAAATGTTCTAAGTGTTGGTGAATCATGGAGTGAGTCGCGATGGTATTGTCTACGATACAATCTATATTCATAAGCGTCACTATTTATGTAAAATAAGCGGAAATTGCGGTTTATGAGGTGTTGGTGTCTTCCTGAGCTTCTGATAGGCCTGTTACAGTACATAACTTTGCTTATAACAGGTTCGTGCTTGCATTTCACAAGCAGTCGGTTTACTCTGCTCGATATTTAGTAGCACAACCAACTGACTGCAGAGAAGCCAACCGCCGCTCAATTATTTGAGACATTTTTCGCCTTTCTCGGAATCCGATGTTTCTTTCAGTTTTTACAAGCGCCACTCACTGGTCCCTGTCCTGAGGTAGGTGATGGCGTCCAGTGCACACACTATATATTTCAACTCCATTTTAATATTATCTATCATCACTTCTATAAGCTGTCCCATTCTTTTGATTTGGTCACTTTAATAAATGTTAAATTAACAATACAAATTTTGAAGCTTCGTTTGAGGCAATTTTCATCGCCCGCTTGTCACTTCCAGTGGCGTACCGGGGGGGGGGTGTTCAAACCCCCCCCCGAAATTCCGAAGGCCCTCCAAAATCGTGCCAAACTCAGCCCGATTGTGCAAACTGTTAAAAATTGCTGAATTTAGGACCCCAACACCCAAAGTTATTTGGAAAAAAGGCAGTAAAATTCTAAAACTACTTAGGTTCGCAATTGTTTTACATTAGCAATGACAAATAAATTGGTTGTCATCATAAATAGTCTTAAAGTATCAAAAATTAAGAAGATTTTACTATATGAAATGAAATTTCTTGTACCAAATTACAGCTGCCTCCAGAACCCCTGACTAGGGGCTACCGCCCCCAGATCTCCGTTCTCTCTGTCCTCTGTCCTCAACTGAATTTGTTGAATCTCCCCCCCCCCCGAACAAAATTCGTGGGTACGCCACTGGTCAATTACTGTTGCATTTGCCCCCAAAAAGGTGAACTCTGATTGGCGGTCAGTCCAACTCCGTGTGCTAACCACGTGGTTAATGAACTAGCATTGTGCCTTTTAAGAAGCTAACAACATTAATCATATCGCTGCCTGACAACCACATTAATTAACATATGCACTTTCGACAGTATCTGGGAGTACGTATTATCGGATAGAGTAATTCAGCTTGTCTTGAAGCTAACAAAACTTGTAGCCTGTCCGTCTGTTTCACTGTCCGATACTTCCTTCGCTTTGAGCAACAAAACGGTCTATCGGCAGCCATTCGGTATTCCCGCTCTAAGCCACAGTACGAATTGCAATATTAACCATTAGAATCCGGAGTAGCTCAGTCAGAATTGTGATGAGGCTACTGGTTAGATGACTGGCAAATCAGCAGTGCGACTCTCTTTAAAGGTAAAGAATTTCTCCTGTGCAAATTTTCCCCACCCAATGAATACCGGGGCTTTTCATTTGGTATAAACTAGCCGGGGAATGAATTTGACCCAGGACCTCTACCTTCTACCGGGGTTACGAATGCGGGAATTTGCATTGCCATCATCCTTTGTTTACACCTTTACGGCGAGATTTTTTGTTACGAGCTGGACGGTCCGGGGATCGAATGCAAGTGGGGGGTTAGATATCGCTCGTCCGTCCAGACCGACTCTGGGACGCACACGGCCCCTTTTCTATGCCTACCGAGTCTTTTCCGGGGCAAAGAGGCTGGGGCGTAACGTTGACCACCCACCAGCAAATAGCGCCGAAGTTAAAGAAAGAGTAGAGCTATACCTCTGCTGTCCCTCTGGGCCTTCGTGACCTGTCCTAGCGTGAACTTTATGTTACCTTGCCTCATCGTAGCTTAGATTAGCTTAGCTTAGCTTACCTTAATTTTCTTTACCTCACCTGCCCTTGCCATACCTTACCTCACCTCTCCTTACATTACCTTACCTTACCTTAACTACCCTTACCTTTCTTTACCTCACCTAGCCTTGCCTTACCTTACCTCTCCTCACCTCACCTCTCCTTACCTTACAGAGTAATTTTAACATTTACCTATCAACAACCAACGTCCGAAGTAACTTTAATGAGCTCCTTTACTGGACACAAGTTAAGGCGGTTGTATTTGTGCCAGCCGTAACATGACAGTCTGTCCGTCGTTTGCAATACTATGACTCTCTCTGCATTCTTTTTCTCCTCTAATGAGGAAAATGTGACCTCATTGCCTTCCACCCTTATCCACGACACAGGACGAAAAACAGCCAAATTTTTGTCGGGCTCGTTGTAGCAGCTTACTTTGTAGGCAATCGCAGAACGACAAGTACGCCTGATACTTAATTGTACCGACGGCGTACTTCAACCGAACTGATGGCTCGGCTGGTGCAGTGACATGAAGGAAACATTTTCAGAGTAGGGTTGAAGTCCTTGAAATCTTCCATTGCTGTGTTTAGGGAAGAGCAATGTGACGTCGTGCAGACTGGCAGAATCTTTCCTACGTTTGTCCCTACCTTCAGCATAGAAGAGTAGAGGCTAGGCTCCACACAACGCGGCTTCACAGCATAACATTAGGTCCCACAGGTCGTTGCTTGTAGTGGGGCAATGACGTCATTTCTGCGTTTCATTTTATTGAAAGCTCACCGAATAAAATTATTTATGGTTTATTTGACAAAAATGTCAGTAGCTTGGGTTAGGTTAGGTTAGGTTAGGTTAGGTTAGGTTAGGTTAGGTTAGGTTAGGTTAGCTTAGGTTAGGTTAGGTTAGGTTAGGTTATGCTGTGTCGAATTTTCAGTGAAATATTGGTAGGTAAGCAAATGGCAAATGCAGGCTGAGAACAGCCAGCAGCTGCGTTCCTAGTCTAAGGGCCGGAGCTCTTACTGCGGTCCTTCCAAACACGGACGACCAACTTGCTTGAACGCCATTTTCTGAAATAGGGCCTGCCCTTAAAGCAAGAAAAAATCAGACTTAAGGAGTTGCGCAACACAGAATTTGTGTCAGGGCCTACACCTTGTGTTCTGCTTTTGTCTCGCAGTTTAATCACCAGTGATTAACGAAAGGCAGTCTGTCTTATTGAGTTCGAAGTTGCTGTCACCCTTTGAATTTTGAACGAAGACAGACACTTTGACTGCGTGGAGCTAAACGAAAGAAACTGCTTATTCACCCCAGCGCAGCTGCTGTACACTGTGGGCTGTGGGCTAGGGACGGGTTGCAGATATCTGGACCGCATGTTCGAAACCCACATAATGCGGGAGAAGAAGTCAGAACGACCAAATTCATTGCGAAAGTCATCGTTGGAAGCATTGAATGAGGCAGTCTCGTAAACAGCGGCCGCCTTTCGATCTGAATTAATCTCCGTTTAATTAGTACAATAAGAACCAACAGGATGCACTATTTACTTTAAATTTATTTCAATAATTATCCTCAACATGTTTCGAGCAGACTTGCTCATCATCAGGAGGTACTACTCTGTATATACAGCTATTTGTATATGTCATGTGTTTATGTCCATTTCGATCCTGCCAACAGCCAGTCAACATAAACGCATGACATATACCAACTGCTATATATACACAGTAATACCTCCTGATGATGAGCAGTAAGCCTGCTCGAAACATGTAGAGGTTAATTATTGAAATGAATTGAAAGCAATCAGTGCATCCTGTTGGTTCTTATTGTACGGATATATCATGATGCAGGATCAGTAAAATATTAAATTCCGTTTAACTGCCTTTGCTGTGGTGACAATACTGCTCTATTTTGTATATGACTGCCTACTGAAACCCTTCATCTAACACACGTGTGAAAATTTTCACACGCTAAAGAAAGAACATAGTAAAACTTCTTCCAGAAGAAAGCGCTGTAGAATATACTGGAACCTAAGAGAGAGCAGTACGGTGGGTACCGGGTCTTTCCCGGGGATAAAGAGGGGCCGGGGCGTGACGCTGACGCCTCACCGCCTTCTGGTACTGTGGTCAAGAAAGAGCAGAGCTATACCTGTACTCCCTCTATGGGCCCTACGGCGTGTACAGAGCCTCAGTGTCTGTACAAGGGTTCACTTTACCTTACCTTTTTTAAGAGGGAACAAGTAAGCGAGGAAGCTGGGGTACTTGCACAATATGCAGTGTCGCACTGTTCTCAGTGTATTATGTGGGCGGGTGTCGTGAGTAAGGACGAAATGGTTGGCACTTATGGCACAGTGATTTGGTGGGCAACCCTGAAGGCAGTAGGCCAAATGGAGGACATGAGGGTACGTGAGAGTATAATATTACAATGGATGTTAAAGAAATATGACGGGAAGACGTAAACTGGATTCATCTGACGCAGAGTAAGGACCAGTGGCGTACTGACCAGTGGCGTACTGATGTACCCACAGCTTTCAAGAAACTAACGGCATATCTTGAATACCTCAGAACTGTTCATTTATCAAGAATTCTGCTCTGTCGATACAGAGATAATTTAGACACGTAGCAAGCATGAGGGAAATAGTAAATGTAATCAAAATATTGTGGTCGTAAACAAAAAGGGAGAAGATCGCTTTGAGAACCGATTGGTAGAAGGAATGACACACATAAGTAAAGTAGATGGCCAACTGGATGCAACAATAACAGTTTATTGATCTTCAAATTAACTCAATATGTTTCGGGCAATTCTTTGCCCATCCCCAGGAGCGCAAGGTTGTGATTTACAGCATTTGGTAT
>Ga0131853_10026181_pt1 | contig 10494 bp, 10 predicted proteins | sample TergutLab28metaG_FD_92764 | JGI IMG/M metagenome (GOLD analysis project Ga0131853, IMG submission 92764) | Labiotermes labralis P1 segment gut microbial communities from Petit-Saut dam, French Guiana - Lab288 P1 (version 2) (version 2) | ecosystem: Host-associated > Arthropoda: Insects >... | reverse complement strand
TTTTGAGAATGCTTTTTTTCCCCCATAGTTTTCGGGGATAGGGATTGTACCTATTCCTTTTAATTTTCCCGCGTTAGGTCCCTGAAAATTTCCTGCCCAACCCGGAATCCACATTCGCCGTCTAATTGCTTTTGCTACAGCAACCCCGTCCCACCAATGAACATGGTTACAAATAGAAACTGCGCCGTTTTTTAATAATTCTTTGTTAGTTTTTAAATTTTTGCGCCCCTTGATTCTTAGTCCCATGCGTAAAAGCGAAAGCGGAAACCCAATAAAAAAAAGCACAATAGCGTAGGTGAAAAATTGCCAAAGTCTGCGGCGAAATGAACGGTTTACATACGGAAAATTTGCATCTAATACAAGCGGCGGACGCAAAATCTTAACGGTAATCATATGCTCATCATACCGCAAAGGATAATCGTACTTTTTTTTAGGCAACGCATATTGCGGCTGCGCAATGTCGTTTTCTTCTTGCATATGCCTATATAATAATTAAAATTGTATTATGTGTCAAGTCAAAAAAACTATCTCAATGAACAATTTTTCCTATCTGTGACAATCGTTCTTCTATTGAAATAGATTCGTTTGCTAAAATATTTTTTATTTGTATACGATATGACAAATCAAGCACATACTTATCCAACTGTGGGATATAAACCTTAATATTAGCCCTTGTGCTTTGTAATAATTGTTCTAAAATATCTTTATACACTTCCATAGTATAAAAATATCATTTTGAAACATTTAAGTCAAACGATTTTTGTACTATTGTACAAAAAAGTTGTATCTTTGTGTATGCCGAGATAAAATAATAATATGGAAAGTAATACTTTTGGAAAAAGATTAAAAGAGTTACGAGTTCAAAATGGCTTAACTTTGCAGCAATTAGAAAAAATAATTTCTGTGCATCATTCTACAATAGCCCATTGGGAAAGAGGTACAAGAGATAATCCTACAATAAAATCTTTAATAGCACTTGCAAATCATTTTGATGTTTCAATTGACTATCTAGCAGGAAGAAAAGAGTATTAACAATAACTATCCCTTTTCTAGTGTTTTAGAAAATATCTTGTTTTTTGTCAAATTATAAATCCAAACACACCTGAAAGTCTTAATATTAAACTTAAAATCAGCCAAAGCAAAAATATAGAACCAAGAATAATTGAAATAATGGAGATTTTTCGAAACCGCATAGGAATATCTTCTTTCTTTGCATATCTCAAAACTACATTACCATATATAATTGAAGCAAGAGTTGAAAAAAACCCTAACGGAAATATCATTAAATATAGAAGTCCTATATATGGTTGATGTATACTAAACACCACCACTTCAAGGATAATACAAATAGCTCCAACAATGCACCCTGCTAAAGCTGTTGTAGTGCAAAACTTAGGATTAAATTCATTCTTGAAAAACCCCATACTTTACTATCTCTCCACACCGTCCACAATTGTATTAGTAACTACCCCTTGCAATTTCCAGCCGTCAAATAAGCAATTTTTTCCTTTAGAAACAAATTTTTTACTATCCACTGTAACGGTTTTTGATAAGTCAGCGATGGTGATGTCTGCTGTGTTTCCCTCTTTTAGTTCGTTAAACGGCAAACCTAAAATTTTTGCAGGGGCAAAACTTAATAATTTTGATAATTGCGGAAGCGTCAAATGCTTTTCTTTGACTAAGTATGTGTATGATAAGCTAAAGGCGGTTTCGAAACCGCTTGTACCGAAGGGGGCTAAATCAAATTCTTGATTTTTTTCTGATAGGTCGTGAGGTGCATGGTCAGTGGCGATACAGTCGATTGTGCCGTCTTTTAGTCCTTCTATGATTGCTAGTCTGTCGCTTTCTTCACGCAAAGGCGGATTGATTTTTGCGTTGGTGTTGTAAGATAAAATCTCTTTATCAGTTGCCGCAAAGTAATGAGGACAAGTTTCGCATGTAACTTTTATTCCTTTTGCTTTTGCTTGTCTAATTAAGTCAACGCTGCCTTTGGTGCTGATATGGGCAATATGAATTTTTGTGTTTAAATATTCTGCCAGCAAAATATCCCTTGCAATCATACTCTCCTCTGCCGTTTTTGGTATTCCTTTTAAGCCTGCTACAGACGCATGGTAGCCCTCGTTGACCACACCGTTTTTGGATAGTGACTTATCTTCCGAATGGCTAATCAGCAAGCAGTCAAATGTGTCGGCGTATTCTAGCGCGGTTTTCATTAAGCTACCGCTCTCGACAGGCACACCGTCGTCTGAAAAAGCCACCGCACCTGCTTTTTTCATATTAGCTATTTCTGCTAAAGATTCGCCCTTTTGTCCTTTGGTGATTGCGCCAATAGGATAAACTTTAGCGGCATTTACTTCTTTGTCGCGATTTATTACAAAGGACACAAGCGCGGCATTGTCAATGACGGGATTGGTATTGGGCATACAGCAAATCGTCGTAAAACCGCCCTTTAGCGCCGCTTTTGCACCTGATTCGATATTCTCTTTGTATTCAAAACCCGGCTCGCGCAAGTGGCAATGCATATCGACAAAGCCCGCAAAAATATGCTTACCTTTTGCATCAATTACTTTATCTGTCTTGTCCGTAATTTTTGGTGCGATTGAAACAATTTTGCCGTCCTTGACTAAAATATCTCGTTCGATAACCTTATCCAAAAGAACAACACTGCCGCCTTTTATTAGTAAACTGCTCATTATTTTTTACCTTCCTTGCGATTTGCTAAAATGTCTAATAATGCCATTCTAATTGCTACACCGTTAGTCACTTGCTGCAAAATAACGCTATTGGCACTATCAATAACACTGCTTGTCATTTCTACCCCGCGGTTGACGGGACCAGGGTGCATTATTATAACATTTTTTGATGCAATTTTTAAACGGCTTTCACTAACCCCAAAATGCGCTGCGTACTCTGAAATTGTCGGAAATGGCGCACCTTGCTGTCTTTCTGTTTGTATTCGTAAGCCCATTACAATGTCGGCATTTTTTAATGCGGATTCTATGTCTATAGTCGTATCACAAGGGAATTTTTCAATGCCTTTAGGTAATAAAGACTTTGGCGCGCAAACTGTTACATTCGCGCCTAATTTATTCAGTCCCCAAATGTTGCTTCTTGCCACTCTTGAAAATGCAATATCACCTACTATCGTAACTTTTTTGCCTTTGATGTTTCCCAACTTTTCACGCATGGTGAAAATATCCAATAACGCTTGCGTGGGGTGTTCATTCATTCCGTCCCCTGCGTTAATAACACTAGCTTTAACATTGCCTGCAAGTAGGTGCGGCGCGCCTGCTGTAGGATGTCGTAGGATAATCACATCGGTTTTCATTGCGTCCAAATTTTTCCCTGTGTCAACAAGCGTTTCGCCCTTTTGAATCGACGAGGTTGCGGCTTGTATCGACATAAACGCACCACCCATAAATTTTGCCGCCGCCTCAAAGGACACCCTTGTGCGCGTACTGTTTTCATAAAACAACGAAACAATCGACTTACCGCTTAGATGGTTAGTCTTTTTGTCGCCCTTTTCTAATAAGGCTTTAAAGGGAATCGCAGCGTCAAGAATCGAGGTAATCTCGGCGGCTGATAAATCCTTTAGTCCTAGTAAGTCTTTGTTTTTCATTGGCGTTCCTTTTGTAATAGAGTCAGTATTCTTACAAAACTTTCATTATGCGGAGCAGAAAATGTCATATGCTCATTCGACATAGGGTGAGTAAAACTCAATTGTTTTGCGTGTAATAGTTGCCCTTCTAAATTGAATCGTTGTTTTTTAAAGCCGTACTGCATGTCACCGACAACGGGATGACCTAAATGCTTTGCATGAACGCGGATTTGATGTGTTCTGCCTGTCAGAATTTGAAACTCTAAATAAGAATTTTTTGCATAGCATTCTAACACTTTATACCTGCTAACCGCTTCTCTGCCGCTGTTTTCACTTACGCGCATTTTTTTTCGTTCTTTTATATCGCGGTCAATTAAGGTTTTTATTTCGCCCTCGCTCGTCTTTACCACACCTTCGACAATTGCCTCATAGATTTTAGTAACCTGCCTGTTTGAGAACTGCTCACCCAATAATCCATGCGATTTATCGTTTTTTGCTACAACCAAAACACCCGAAGTATCTTTATCTAATCTATGAACAATGCCCGGTCTTGCCTTACCGCCTTTACTTGAGAGTGATTCAAAATGATATAATAGAGCGTTAGCTAAAGTACCGCTATTTACCCCGCCTCCGGGGTGAACCGTCATGCCCTGCGCTTTATTGATAACAACTATATCGCTATCCTCAAACAAAATCTCAAGCGGAATGTTTTCCGGTATAAGGTCTATAGGGGCAATATCCGGAATTGCCACTTCTATTTTGTCAGTAGGCTTTACGGCATATCCTGCTTTTACTGTATTTCCGTTTACTAAAACAAACCCGTCTTCAATCCATTTTGCTACACTAGAACGAGAACAATCAAACTCTTTAGCCACAAAAACATCTAACCGTGCTTTTGCGTGGGGGAATAAAAGGTGTTTTTCTAAGTGTGTCGTTATCATAAAATTTGCTTAAGTTTGTTTGCCCTTATGCCTCTAAATATTTCCGGAAGTACCAAACCATGTAACTAATCGACCGCCGACAGCAAATTCATCATTGAAAAAATTATCCCAATTGAAAGTGCGCCATTTATTCCAAAAGCTGTAGTGACTGCGATAGATTCTTACGCGGCGAATATAAATAGTGTTTTGCGGAGGTACAAAAATAGGGTGTGCATCAAAATTTTGAGGAGTTTGGGTGTTGTCAGTAATACGACTCAAAGCCTCTTCGGACGCACTTCGTCCTTGCGGTGCGGTCAAAACTCTGCCAAACGGAAAACCTTGCATATTTTGAGAAGGAAATTGGGCAGTAGGCGAACGATTGACAAGATGTGTAGCAGGATTTCCCTCACCTGCTATCTGAAAATCCACACCGGAAAGCGTTTGAATTAAAGAAATATAACCAAAATTCCTCGCAAAATTTCCTGCATCTCCGCCAACCATTCCTCTGTATTCGGGTGTATTATCCTCATGCAGGCGATAATCAAACGGGCGGTTACGGCGGTTTTCGCTGGTGTTAGTTATATTGCGAACACTCTCGATAAACTCATCATTCTGCGTTCTAAATTCGGTAAATTCGACATTCTCATATTGCCCAAACCGCAGCCATCCGCTGTTATCAAATACAATCACATTATCAAAAAAACCGATGCTGGCTAGGTGTAAAAAATTAGTGGAGGCGCGCGGTGCAATCGACTCGAATACTTCAATTTCAATTTGGTCACCTGTACTTAGATGTAATACAGCAACTGAATTGCCGCGATTAAAAATTGCAGAAAATCTCGCATGAGGATAAATAACAGTAGGAATAAGCACCGCAAAGGCTATCAGGATAACGCTTAAAATAGCGGCTGTTAATAAAATCCACACATTTTTTCTTTCAACCAAAACCCCGCCAGCGCCTGTTTCGACAAGACCTACTCTTGCAGGAACAAGCTTGTCCTCTGCTTTTTGTTCTTCTTTTATTGAAGATGCACTGGCAGCTTCCTTTGCCTTTGCCATTCTTGCTTCTTCTTCGCGTTTTGCCTTTTCCTGTTCGTCACGGTGATATGCCTTGCGTTGCGCCGAAGTCATAGCCTGAAGTTTTTCGTCCTGCTTTTTTTCCGCAGACGATTTTTTTTGAGTTTTAGAGTTGTTTTTTTGATTTGCCATATTATTACCTTCTACTATTATACTACTTTTTTAATAAGTGTCAAGCGACAAAATGCTAATTTGATGAATGTATTATCAAGTAGCGTTTTTGCGAATTGGAAAGTTTACTTTCTAATCGCACAAACGCGCCCACCGCAAACGGTTTAAAACCCTGCGGACTCTGCCTTGGCACCGTCGCCGTAAGGCGACGGGGTCGGGGACTTTGACCAAGGGTTTAAAACCGTTTATCTAAAAACTAATGATACCACTCTAGGTCTGGCAATGCTTCTATTATCGCCGTGACCTAGTCTATTTGAGCCGCCGTCGCCCCAAGTCCAAAGATGCTGATTGTTTTGACAAATTGCCACTGCATGCGCGCCTACACAAAGAGAATGAAACACAGGTAAGAAAAATTGATTTTCGCCTTGCATAATAGCACGGGGAAAAATTTCATCCTGCGTGAATGTGCCGTTGCCTAATACACCCCCGCGCGCTCTGCCCCATGCATAAATTGTACCGTGATTATCAATTGCCATGCTGACATATTCGCCTGCGGCAATGGACCTAATTGAAGGTAAATTCATAAAGCTATCGTTTGTTTGTAAAACTTGTCGGGGTAATAATTCGTGCGCACCTGGTCCTACACCCAATAATCCACTTGCCCATGCTGTTCCCCACACCCACACCTGTCCCATGCCGTCAAGTGCTAAACTGTGAGTTGCCCCTGCTGTAATTGCAGTAATACCATTTAATTCAATAGCTCGCGGAATATAACTGCCTACACTCGTCCCATGACCCAATTGACTAGCATTACCCCAAGTCCACACTTGCCCGTTTTGACTTAGCGCAACTGAATGATGTCTGCCGGCATCAATGGCTATGATGTTTTCGTTTGCTAAATTTCCGCCAATCATACGCGGACGAGTTTGCAGACTAGAAATGCCGTACCCTAATACACCTAAGTGATTATTTCCCCATGTCCATACAGTTCCGTCATGAGCAAGCGCCATACTATGCGCTGTTTCTATTTCTAATTGACCTTGTCCTCGGTTTCTGCCGCCTGCGGCAATTGCTTTAAAAGGCGGAACATTAACCGTTATATTAGGGTCATTACTATGCGCTCTTATAACCCTTGTGGGTCTTAGTATATTTTGCGAGTGACCATGCCCTAATCTGCCCCCTGTTCCTCTTCCCCACGAATACAAATTGCCGTTTCTATCAATCGCTAGCGAGTGCGCATTACCTGCCGCGACTGCTACAAAATTTGAAATTCTTCTATTGTCATGACTAAATAAAATACGCGTCGGACGAGATTGGTCATTTGTATTTCCATGACCCAATCTTCCGTCCTCGCCGCTTCCCCATGAATAAATATAACCAACACTACAAATTGCTAAACTATGCGATACCCCTACCGATACATAGACAAAATTGCCGTCGCCCGTTTCATGTATGCCGTTATTGTAAAAATCGTCACAATGGCAAGAGCATGAACCGCCAAAAGCATAACACATAGGTCCTATCATAACGGCTGCCGTAAAGATAAAACCTATAACAAAAATCAAAGCCTTAAAGGAATTATTTGACCAATTAGCCCAACCATGTCTGCCGCCGCCTCTGCCACCGCTGCCGTCACTGCTAAAAAAGCCCCTTCCTTGCGGTGTGGTAGTATAATCCTTTGCCCATGGCGGCGCAGAGGATTTTGGGGGCGGCTGCGAAAAATCATGCGAAAAAACATTAGCACCTGATACGGGGCCTCTTGCTATAGCGTTTTCAATCGTTTTTCCTTCTTTAAAGAATGAGTCGCGCTGAGCGGAGGTAGCGTGAGATACGGCTTGCTGAAACAGCGAATCCCTTGTAAACGGTACAGACTGAGGTCTTTTTGAAACAGGTATTGAATGGATTCCGTCATTTGACGCTACATATTGAATTCCGTATCTTGCTAGTGCCGCGCTATAAAGCGCCGATGCCTTTTGCGTAGAATTAGACGCGGAAGACGCAACCTGAATAAAAGCGGATTCTGCGTCCTGCCATCTGCCTTGCGAAAGCGCCGTTTCTGCATGATTAAATGGTGCAGAAGTATCAAAATTAAACTGAAAAGGTGTCGAGCAATATTCGCATTGCCCGCTAAGTCTGCCAATTTCAGGCGAGGGCAAAGAAGCCCCGCATGCATCGCATCTTAATGGCGTTGCACCAATAACCGACTTAATCATAATAGTATTATATCATATAGAAACAAAGGTGTCAAGCTGCATTTTAGGTACACCATTTACAATCTATCACTCAATGACACATAATCCAACAGCTTGCCGTCTTTTTCTACGCGCATGTTGCCACCGCTAATCTCGTCAATTAGAGCGACTTTACCGTCAACAAGCCCTACCTCTACTTTAATATCAATCAAATCCATGCCTTTTTTGGCTAAATCATTTTTGACAATATCGCACACTTTTATTGCTAATTTTTCACTCTCAACCACTTGTTTTTTGGTCATAAGTTTTAATGCCTCTAAAATTTGCAGTGTTACGGGCGGGTCATCGCGGTTATCGTCCTTTAAGGTCATTTCAAACACTGCAGGAAGATTATCACCTTCTTTACAAAATGCGCCAAATCTTTTAACAAAGCTGCCGGCGGCTTTGTATCGCACGACAAATTCCAACCCGTTACCAAATGGCACAGCGGGTCTAACTGTCATTTCTTGTTTTTCTAAATCACTAGAAACAAAATGCGTAGGAATTTTTAGCTTTTTAAGCATTTCAAAATACAGCGAAGTCATTTTTAAAGCAGCCGCGCCGACGCCTGCTTTTTCGCCGACTACCTGATTGCCGCCGGGGTCAGATTCACCCGTTGAGGCATGACCCGTCACTGTGTCTTTAAAGCGCAATACAATATTGCCATTGGTTCCCCTATAAACATCTTTTGTCTTTCCTACTTTGATAAGTTCCATAGTTCATTTTTCCTTTGAGTGGTTTTTATATAAACTACTGTAGCAAAATAAAATAATAATGTAAAGAAAAATTTTTCTATACATTATTATTTCTTATCTTTTTTTCTTTTTGCTTTTCCATCTTCGCCATAGCGCTCGGCTTCTTGAATCACAATGGTTTCACAAGGCTTTTTTTTGACGCGGTTGCCTAATGCGTCAAAAGTATAACCGTCATCTTCGTCATTGTCGCCTGAATCAAACGGGTCATAACCAATTTGACCAGAGCCGCCAAAAAAGCCGCCCAACATATCACCTAACATATCGCCAAGGTTGATAGACTTAAAACCGCCGCCAAAATTACCAAAACTGCTAAATCCGCCGCCGCCAAAAATGTTATCAAAAACACTAGAGTAGCCGCCGGAAAAACTGTTGCCGCCGCTAAACCCACCAGAACCAAAATAATAGCCGTCCGCGTCAATCTCTATTGACTCATTTTCGTCAAAAGAATCCTCTTGTTTTTCTTCCTCGCTTTTTGCCTGAATTTTTGACATTTCAACAGCATAAACCATACACCCGCATTTGATGCATTGGTAACCTTTTAATGAATATCCGCACTCAGGGCAATGCGTCATCGTGCAAAAAAACTCCTTACAATCGTATGATTCTATTCTTAGCATGACAGCAATTGAATGTCAAACGATTAACTCATATTATCCGGTAAATCATTCTCAAACAATATCGCTTTTTTAGCACTATCTATTTTTGCTATTCTTTCCATTGCTTGTGTTAAAGAATCCACTACAAAAATTTTGCTCTCGTCCATTCCTGACTCTATACAGCCTTGTCGTATCCATATAGCTCTGGAAGAATTTAAAATAGCGTAGTCTGCGTGTTTGGCTATATCTCTGCCAAACTGACGATTGACATTCTCTTCTTCTTCTCCTAATTCTACCATGCCGGGTGTAACAACTATTTTTGCACCCTCAAGTATAGCTAAAATTTCTAGCGCCGCTTTTGCGCCCTCAGGATTAGCGTTATACGCATCATCTAGTATCACCATATCTCCGCGGTCAATCAGCTGTAAGCGATGCGGAACGGGCTGCAGATTTTTTGCAATATTAGCAATTTCTTCAAGTGAAACGCCAAAGTGCAAAGCACACGCAGCGCAAAGAGTCAGCAAACTAGGAATGTGCTTACCTAACAGCGGTGTAATAATAGGTATACTGTCATAATTGTAAACTAAGGTAAAATTTGTGCCTTCTTTAGATGTACTGCCATCGCGGTAAGTTACCATCGCACCTTCTACTTTGTCTTTTGCCGACATGGTTTTGCCTATTAAACACTTATCAAACAATCTGTCTTTGATAGGTGCATTGTCACCGTTAAAAAATGCGTGACCATCCCACGGCAAAGAATCAATCAATTCAAAAATGCCTTTTTCGATATTTTCTAAACTGCCGAAAGACTCTAAATGCTGATTGCCGATAGCAGTTAATATGCCAAACTGCGGCTTTATCATGTCGGTGAGTTCTTTGATGTCACCCAACTGCCTTTCGCCTAATTCTACTATAAAAAAATCTGCGCCGGCTAATTCTTCTTCCATTTCACTTATAGTTTTGCAAATGCCCATGGGTGTGTTGTAACTTTTAGGGGTAGCAACTACTTTAAATTTTCTTCCTAAAAACTCCGATAAAACATTTTTTGCCGAAGTCTTGCCGTAAGAGCCTGCAATACCTATCTTAATAAGATTAGGATAATTTTTTAACTTTCTTACAGCGCGTCTTTTATAAGATTTTTGAATGGCTTTTTCTATAGGAATAAGAATGATATGTGCTAAAAGTATTGTAAAGGGAATCAAAAAG
>Ga0131853_10026180_pt1 | contig 10495 bp, 11 predicted proteins | sample TergutLab28metaG_FD_92764 | JGI IMG/M metagenome (GOLD analysis project Ga0131853, IMG submission 92764) | Labiotermes labralis P1 segment gut microbial communities from Petit-Saut dam, French Guiana - Lab288 P1 (version 2) (version 2) | ecosystem: Host-associated > Arthropoda: Insects >... | reverse complement strand
AGGGGGGAGGAAAGGTGTGATTCAAAGGGGAGTTTTAATGACGAATTAGAGAAGGTTTCTTTATCATTTTTCTAATGGCCAAATAAAAATTTTATTAGGAAAATTTAAAGGAAGGGGGGGGGGGGGCGGAGAATATTTTCAAAACGACAATTGGGAATAAGAGCCTACATCAGAATAGTAATGAATATGGTGCTGGAATGGTAAAGTTTGCCACATAAAAAAATCCTAGTTTTTAAGAACATGATGTTTCCGTGCCAAAACATTCATAAGTAAGCCTGGACCTCCCCTGATGGGGAGACTCACAACCAAGTTGAACAAACATATAGGTAGATAGGAGATGGCACTCAAATATTATAGATATACAAAGTTTCAGGGGAGCTGACTGTGATATTGACCACTATCTGGAAGTTGAAAAGTTAGGGAAAGATTGGCAGTAAGTAAACAAGCAGCACAGAATTTTGGTGGGGAAAGATTTAATATCAGGAAACTAAATGAGCTGGAGGTTAGTAAATCCTATCAAATTAACATCTCAAACAGATTTGCAGCTTTTGAGACCATAAGTAACAACTAGTACATAAATAGGGCTTGGGAGAACGTTAAAGAGAACGTCAAAACCTCAGCTAAAGAGAGTCTAGTTCTACATGAATTGAAGCAGCATAAAACATGTTTTGATGAAGAATGTTTAGGTTTTATAGATCTAAGGAAGCGGGCTAATATTCAGTGGTTACAGGATCCAAACCCATGCAATGTAGATAATTTAAACAATGCAAGACATGAAGCTAGCAGACATTTCAGGAACAAAATGAAGGAATATTTCAATGCTAAAATTAAACAACTTGAAACTAACAGTACAATCAAAAATATTAGGCAATTGTATAGGGGCATCAATAACTTTAAGAAGGGCTACCGGCCTAGAACTAATACAGTAAAGGATGAAAGGGGTGAATTGTTTACAGTTTCCCACAGTGTTTTGGCTAGTTGTAGGAACCATTTCCTCAGCAATTAAATGTACATGAGATTAATGTTGTTATGAAGACATAAGTAAACACAGCACAACCACTAGTGCCTGAGCCAAGTGCCTTTGAGGTTGAGTTGACTATTGCAAAGCTTAAAAGTCTAAACCACCAGGTATTGATGAAATCCCTACAGAATTGATGGAAGCAGTGGGTAGAACAATTCGCTATGAGATCCATAAAATTATTATTTCTATTTGGAATAAGGAGAAATTACCTGAGGAGTGATAGGAGTCCAGTATTGCACCTGTCTATAAGAAGGATGATAAAACTGACTGAATTAATTATAGTGGCAAACCACTTTTGCCAACTATGTACAAAATTTTACCCATTTTCCTGCTGTCCAAGTTAACTTCATATGCAGAGGAAATTATTGATGTTTATGAATGTGGATTTCGACCCAACAGGACAACTACTGATCATATAATCTGCATTCTTCATGTACTGGAGAAAAAGTGGGAATACAAGGAAGAAGTGCATCATCTCTTTATATACTTCAAGAAAGCTTATGATTCAGTTAGGAGGGAGGTCTTGTATAATATTCTCACTGAGTTTGGTATCCCCACTAAACTGGTAAGGCTAATAAACGTGTGTCTGAATGAAACCTGTAGCAGAGTCCATATAAGCAAGAATTTGTCTGACATGTTTCCTATTAAGAATGGTTTGAAACAAGGAGATGCTCTATCACCATTGCTTTTCAACTTTGCTTTAGAGTTTGCCATTAGGAGGGTTCAGGTAAACCAAGATGGATTGGAATTAAATGGTACATATCAGCTGATAATGTTAATATATTAGGAGGAAGCATATATACTATAAAGAAAAACACAAAAGCTCTAGTAGTTGCCAGTAAGGAAACTGGACTAGAAGTAAATGGTGATAAGACTAACTACATGATCATAACTCAAGATAAGGATGCAGAACGAAGTCACATGATGAAGACTGATAATGGTTCCTTTGAAAGGGTGGAAGAATTCAGATATTTAGGAACAACCTTAATGAATCAAAATTCTGTTCTGGAAGAAATTAAGAGCAGATTGAAGTCAGGGAATGCTTGCTATCATTTGATGCAGAATCTTTTGTCTTCCAATTTGCTATCCAAAAATTTAAAGATTAAGATACACAGAGCTATAATTTTGCTGTTGTTTTGTATGGGTGTGAAACTTGTTCGCTCACATTGAGTGAAGAATGTAGACTAAGGGTGTTTGAGAACAGGTTCTTGAAGAGAATATTTGTGACTAAGAGGGACAAGGTAACAGGGGAGTGGAGAAAACTACACAGTGAGGAGCTTAATGATCTGTACTCCTCACCCAGTATTGTTTGGGTGATGAAATCGAGAAGAATAAGATGGGCGAGGCATGTAGCATGTATGGGAGGTGGAGAGAGAGATATATGCAGGGTTTTGGTTGGGAAACCTGAGGGAAAGAAATCATTTGGAAAACCCAGTTGTAGATCAGAGGATATTTAGATGGATCTTCAGAAAGTGGGACATGGGGGAATGGACTGGATCGATCTGGCTCAGGACAGTGACAGGTGGCGAGCACTTTGTGTATGCGGTAATGAACCTTCAGTTTCCATAAATTTCAGGGAAATTCTTGACTAGCTGAGAACCAGTTAGCTTTTCTAGGATGACTCTGCTCCATGCAGTAAGCAAGTAAGTATGTCTGTAATCAGTAACATCTGGTTTTTATGTGCATTTGGTAATATCCTCACTGTATGATGTACAGGATCCCTGAAAACTTGTCATGCAGTTCAGTGTTTTTAAGAAAACTAATTTGTATCTCTGTTGTTGTTGTCCAGACATTTTGCATTTCATAATAATCCTTCAAAACACACTTGGTTTTCATAATGGAACATGAACATGTTTTCTGGGAAAACAATGAATATTTACTGAAATAGAAAAAGGCATAGGGATTTTAAGGATTGAGAAACTATTATTCTGCACACAAAATTGTCTGAAAACTGAACTGTTTTCAAAAAAAATTGATTCTAGCCAGTAACATTGCCATATAAATCTTTTGATAGTACTTGGATCATTTTTCAGGCATGGTCAATTTGTGTAGTACCTTCTTTTATACCGTGCTCTGATTCCAGTCCACAACTTCATATTTTGTATATGAGACTTATGTTTTTAAATCAATAAACTGATGCCTTATCTGTTGATTAACTTATAGGGTCAATTACTTGTGTTTCTTATCCATATATATGGCATTCATTACTGGGAACATGCCTCCACAACTGCAGTTGCATTAAGAATTGCATGAAAATTCTTCAGTTGTGCTGTGCAGTAACTTCTTACCATTTGTTTTTTTTTAATTTGTTTTTTAAATTTGTCTTGAGATACTTAATAACACAATTCAGTTTTACTAAATACTTGCAGCATGAGCCTTCTTTAGGAGCTCATATTCACTTAGCTAGTCAGTTTCCTTGAAATTTTTTGAAACAAAAGTCTATTGCAATGTTTGCAAGACCTTACACCACATTCCCTCATCTATAAATAAAGAAGTCAAATAGCCTCTTAATTTCAGATAGTCTGAGTAAAATTAATTTTATAAGTATTTATTATATGTAATAAAATGTAACAATCTTAATCAAACACTAATCACAGAATTTCAATTTCCGGTTACACATTCGTTACAGCACATTTTCATTTGGCCACAGACAGGAATGACCATTGTTTCATGTGTACCACCTGTGGTATAAAAAACTTTCTCAGTTTATAGGTGATAACAATTTATTTTTGTGTTTTCCTTTAAAATTCACTTCTGTTCTTGCAAATCTTTTTAATCCTCCTCTTCCTCTCTCTCTTTCACCTGCTCTTTACATTTTCATCTTTACACAGTATAAAGCCACTTAGCCATGTTCCAATACTAAGAACTCATTTGACTGTCCTTTCTCTGAGTCTCCAATTTCAAATACATTGCTGGGTCCATCATAAAATTCCTTCACTTTATATCATGTATCATCCACCCATTTCAAATCATTTATCAACTGCAATTTTCATTTATCAATGTGCTTACTATACTCATTTTCTCCAAGCTGCATCCTTTATTTTTATTTAACAAAGTCATCTAATACTTAAATAATACGGCATTGGTGACAGATGAGTGTATGAGTGTGGCATGCTCATGAAATTTTACTAATAGGGATACTCTGAAATATTAGGAGAAAAATCTGTCCCAGTGCCACTTTGTTCACCACAAATCTCACAGAAATGGGCTGAGGTTTAATCCTAAATTTCTACAGTTCAAGGCCGATACCTAACTGCCAGAACTATGGCATGGCCTACATCACTTCTTAATTACTTCCTTAATTTAATGGTGTGTTCTTAAGGCACCCGTGCATGTTGTCTGAGGAAATTCATGTGCTGAGTTTCAGTCTTTACAGAATCCTTGATGACAGTACTGAGTTTAGTATGTAGGTGAACCATTTCAGATAGTAAGAAAAGTGTTTGAGATTAGGGTGAAATCAGTGAGAAAATTCACAGATAGAACTGATATGTTCACTGTGATTATCATATAAATAATTTGTGTGATTTTGCACAAATATCCTGAAAGGAAAGCCAAGTGTGGTCATCTCATGCATTTATCCACAGGCACTGTAAAATTTTTCAATAGAGCATGATAATGTGATGTATATTAAGGGGTGCCTTTGTGGTCTTTAATGACTGCTTCACATGGTCACATTGAATGTTAATATATTTCTCAAACGAGGGCTCCTGACTGTTAGAAATGAGAAGTGATATACTTGTTCAGAGTCACTCTGTTTACGTCTTATGAATCATAGCAGCTTTATTGCATAGAATGCATGCATCTGCCAGAGTGTCTTTGACAGACAGATAAAAAATAAAATAAAAGCAATAGTTTAAAGGTTTGATTTATTGAAATGAAAAATAATTAATTTGTTGTACATGTTCATGTTGACAAAACCTGTTTATTGACTAATAACCAAATCTCAATTAGTGACAGTGATGCACCATCTCTATTATAAGTTGTTAATATTTGAAATATGAATATTTATGTTACAGAAATTGTGGTAAGTTTTAGTGATTACTGATTATCTTCTGATCAGATTTCATACCAATACCTCCTGTACACTAAAAATAAAACTATAGACAATATTGTAAGGCATGTCATTACTCTCTGTGTTAGAGGCAGTACCTCATTTTCTGGTACGGTAGAGTACCAGCAAATTTTCTTACTCAAGGAAGGAAGGAAATTGGGCTGCAGTTGAACTTCATTCACTTTTATTTTTGCAATTACAGCCATATTTTCTGCCAGAAAGAGTTACTGATTTATGATATTTCACATCTGCCAACTAGGAAGTAATAATTATAAATATTTAGGATTCTTACTTGGAAGGCATTTGGTGTTATTTCCAGGAGCCACATATTTGTCCTGGCATGTACCCTGGTACCTGTCACGCATCAATTTTTGCAGAACGAGTTTTCAAGTCGGTCACAGTCAGAATTTTGTGTACAGTCCCTTCCAATCACTGTAAAGTAGAAGTACTTCTGACTTGCCTGCTTAGTTATCTCTTATTTGTAAAATAACAACTACAGTGGTTCAGGCGTTAATTTGAATGACTTGCGGGTCTAATGGTTAAGTATGACAAACGGTATAACATAGAAACCAAAGTAGTTTCATGACAGAATTCAAAGGTAATAAATAAATAAACTCAGATTTACATGCAATACGTCCATTGTGGAAGTGATATATTTGTGTGTTTTCCACATTACAAACTGCCTGATGATGTTTTATATGGTAAGTCTATAGTAAAAACTGTTAAATGAATTTCATCTGCCCACCATAACATTTGCTGTCTCTAACTTACCACAAGGTATATAACTTGTAAAATCATACAAACACAATAAAGCTAACTAATAGTAAAAACCTTTTCAAAATATTCCATCAAAATATTAGAGGATTAAAATCAAAAGTGGACGAGTTATCAAACTCCCTTTTTCCTGACTACCCAAACATAATGTGCTTAACTGAACATCACTTGAAAGATTATGAAATAGATAATCTACCCATAGACCAATTTAAATTAGGATCTAAATTTTGTAGACATGAATTCAAGAATGGAGGGGTGTGTATTTTTGTTCATGAAGATATTGATTTCTTCTCTATCTCACTTGATAAATACTGCAAGGAGAAGGATATTGAGGTTTGTGTTGTAAGGCTAAAAATAATTCTCATACAGTTAATCATATTAGCTATTTACAGGTCACCTTCAGGGCTCTCTGATCACGAGGTGCAGATAATAATAATAGAAAATATTGTTTTTACAAAACAAATAAATAATATCACCACAAAGAGGGACATCAATGACCAAAGTATAGTGGAATTCCAATTACTACTAAGTCATGAAAATTGGGAAGAAATTTTTATGGAAGATGATGCCAACAGGATGATGCCAACACTTCTTTCAATAAATTTTTAAATATATATTTAAGGATTTTTCACTCATGCTTTATTAAGAAACATACAGATTGCAATACAATTTCTAAACCTTGGATAACCAAAGGGATAAAAACCTCTTGTAATCGAAAGAGAGAGTTATATCTGAAGGTGAAGGATAATAATGAAATGGATCATAAGTTACATTACAAACAGTACTGCAAAATGTTATCTGAAGTTATAAAGGAAGCAAAAAAACTGTATTATAAAGAAGTTATTAGTAAGTGAAAAAATGAAATGAAAACCACGTGGAATATAATACATAAAGAAACAAATAAATTAACTAATGAGAATAACATTAGGTTATTAAGAATTAATGATCTTGTAGTATATAACCAAATAGCCATTGCAAATGAACTTAACAATTACTTTTTAAACACAGCAGGGAGTATTAGTAACAAAAGAATTAATAAAAAATAAGAAGAGGCAAGTCCACTACAACATTTCTTCAAATATTTTAATCAGCCATTCAAAGATATAAGTTGACCTTACACCTCCGCAAAAGAAATAAAGAAAATAATAAACTCACTGAAGGATAAGAATTCCAGTGGGTATGATAAAATCTCAACAAAAATCATAAAAATAAGTAAACCTTTTATAATTTCTCCCTTAATAAATATATGTAACAAAATGCCTGCCCAAGGTATCTACCCCGAAAGATTGAAATTCTCATTAATTAAGCCAATTTATAAAAGTGGAGACAAATCTTTCCCGTCTAATTATAGACCAATCTCCCTCTTGCCTGTATTTTCTAAAATTTTTGAAAAAGTCATATATAAAGGATTATTTGATCATCTGAACAATAATGTTATATTGAATGAGCATGAATATGGTTTTTGAAGCGAAGTGTCAAAAGAAAATGCTTCTTATATATTACTAAATGAAAGTCTGACAGCTTTGAACAACAAACAGATGGTGGGAGGAATATTTTGTGACCTCCATAAAGCATTTGACTCTATTAATCATGCTGTGCTATTAGAGAAAATGAAATTCTTTGGAGTACCAAGAAAATTTTACAATTTGGTAAAATCTTATTTAGATTGAAGATATCAAAAATTAATTTTAAACCATAATAATAGTATTGAATCCACCTGGGAGAAAATAAAACATGGAGTACCACAGGGATCAATTTTGGGACCCATTTTTTTTATAATCTATATAAATGACTTGCCAAATTTAGCATCCATTGGAACCAAAATCCTTTTGTATGCAGACGAAACCAGTATAATAGTGACTAGTCCAAATCTGGAAAATTTTGAAACAAAAATAGATAAAATATTTTGGGGTATTAATAATTGGTTTAAAGTAAACCAATTAGTATTAAATTACAATAAAACACATTACTTACAATTTAATATGAAAAATATCTGGGATTATGATGTTAAACTTAACTACCAGGGTAATTATGTCACAAGCTCATCAAATAGAAAATTTTTGCGTTTGATCATTGATGACTCCCTATCATGGAAGGCTCATACAGACCAAATGATGTCCAAATTGAATACAGCATGTTTTGTAATTCAAACGATACAAGCTATAATGTCTCCAGAAACTTTAAAAATGATCTATTTTGTTTACATACATTCAGTTATGAGTTATGGGGTAATTTTTGGGGGAAATCAACCATATAGCGATAAGATTTTCAAAATTCAAAAAACAGTGATTAGAATTATCACAAATTCAAGAATGAGAGATTCATGTACGGAACTGTTCAAAAAATTAGAACTACTACCCTTATATTCTCAATATATCTTCTCAATATCAATATTTGTGATAAAAAACAAACATTTATTTTATACAAATAATCAGATCCACAGTATTCACACAAGATTTAAAACCAACTTACATCCACCCGCAGCTAATCTAACAAAGTTCCAAAAGGGAGTGTACTACTCAGCAATTAAAATTTTTAACTACCTTCCTCACAATATCAAAGACTTAGCTAATGAGATAGTACTGTTTTGGAATGCTTTAAAGAGGTTTTAACTTATAAATTCCTTTTATAATAGTAAAGAATATTTTAATTATCAGAGATATTCCATTGAAAACTGAATTGACAATTGGTTTTAGGTGTTTTATTATTGTAATTTTATTTATAGCTAAGATTCTTCCAACATATTTCCTTGATGAGTAATGTGATCCTTGTTGTATCCTCTATCTTGACATTTTTGTCTTCAAGATTACTTAGATGCCGGACTGCTGGCTTTTAAATGCCAGACTGTTGGCTAGAAGTCAGTATTCAGAAGGTCCTGTGACCGTCCACCTCGACACAGGTTTCTCTTGGTGTCCCTGTGCCTAAAAGCAAATGCTGAGATGGTTCTCATGTAGCCCTCCCGACTTAAATTTAGTAGTAACCAATTTCGTACTTTGTATACATGTAAAATAACCACTTCCACCAGGAAACAACCCAATTTCATTAAATAAATAATAATAATAATTATTATTATTATATTATTATTACTACTACTACTACTACTTACCCTCACTTTTCTCTCACCACCACCTCCCTACAACTCACTCGCATGTCTATACGTCCACTGGCGTTGCTGCCAGTACCAAGAACCCAATTTCTCTTCTGGTTGCTCCTCGTACATTTGTATGTATCTCTGAATATTGAATGTAGTGTATTTTTATTGCAGTATTTGGCATACAGAAAGGAATCTGTGAAAATGAAATGAAACGGAAATAAGAGTGGTAAAGTGAGTGAATTAAAGGGTTGAGATGATGTAGTCAGTATAGTGACTAGGCTACAAGCTGGATGAATGAAAATTTGTTGTTCTATTCCTGGCAAGGACAAAAGAATTTTTCTCTCTTCCGAAGTGTTTAGTGCAACTCTTTGACATAACCAGCCTTCTGTTCAGTGGGTACCAGTGCTGCTTTCCCCAAGGTTAAGTGGCGGCAGTGTGATGCAGACCACTTAACTCCATCCAATGCTAAAGTTAAGAATGAGTGCAGCTATATAGGGAGACCATTAAAAACCTTTATACCCGAATAATAAACTCCTTTCTGGTACATAGCCAATGTTGCCTAAGGTAAATATAAATCATTTTTGTGTCTAGTATTACTATCATAAAATACACTGTTTGGAGTAAAATAATTCCTGTTGTTGACCACAAACAATAGTAAGGAGACTACATATTGTGATGCTAGTGGCAATATTTTCAGTTCCACAAACAATTTTCTACAAGATTCTCTATGTCCACATCCTATCATTGTTCTAATTGCCCTTTTTTGCATTTTAAAATTATAAGGCTATGCGATGAATTACCCCAAAAAATTATGCCATAAGACATAATTGAATGAAAAAGTGAATAATAAATCATCTTTAGTATAGAACTAGACAAATATGGTTTAATATTTCCAAGCAAATAGCATATAGTACTTAGTTTTTTTGTTACCAAGTCAATGTGATCTCTCCATGACAAGGTGCAGTCTACTGTAAGACCAAGAAATTTTGTAGAGCTGCATATGGGAATAGTTTTGTTATTGTGTTCTATAATAATTTCTATTTGATTTGTTTTTCTAGTTGTGAAGTTTACAAATTGTGTCTTAGAAAAGTTCAAGGAAAATAAATTATTTTTAAACCACTCGTTTAAGTTGTTGAATATAGTTTTAATTTCATTCTTGAAATCGAAAAATTAGAATGCGATATTAAGATGCTAGTATCATCTGGAAATAAAATAGGCGTCGATTTTTCTCTCATAAATATAGGCAAGTCCTCCTTGAGGTATCTCCACCTTGACGAAGGCATTATTGCCCGGTAAGGAGGCTTGCATGGTGCAATGACCCGGAGAGCTATGCCGGCGGTAGTGTAGCTAACGGTACGGCCACCCATGCTGGACAGGTCAAAGGACCCCGTAAAAAAATCTATTGCTGCGAAGGTTCAACGAGGAAATTTCAGACAGATGCAAGGAAGATGAAACAGGCTATTTGAAATGGACAATGAGAAAAAGATTAAGTTAGCAACCTGGAACATAAGGACGATGTTACAAGTGGGAAAAATGATGGAAATAGCAGAGGAGT
>Ga0131853_10026178_pt1 | contig 10495 bp, 8 predicted proteins | sample TergutLab28metaG_FD_92764 | JGI IMG/M metagenome (GOLD analysis project Ga0131853, IMG submission 92764) | Labiotermes labralis P1 segment gut microbial communities from Petit-Saut dam, French Guiana - Lab288 P1 (version 2) (version 2) | ecosystem: Host-associated > Arthropoda: Insects >... | reverse complement strand
GCGATCCGCGCACTCGGCGGGAAGATCGCGGCCCTGGAGCCGATGCTGGAGAGGGCGTCGTCCTCCCTGAAGAACGCGAACATCGGATCGAGCTCCTTCTCCAGCAGCGGAATCGCCCTGGCTAACGTCTACCCGGAGGCCCTGGCCTTCGGCACGAACGACATCACGTCCAAGATCACCCAGCTGGACCGGATGGCCGAGAAGCTGAGGTCGACGGCGATGACCTGGGAACGGGCCGAGCAGGCCAGCACCGTCCACCCCCAGAAGTGACCGAGCGGAGTGCCGGCAATGGGCAGCATCAATTCGTCAACCCTGTGCACCGTGGCCACGGACATGTTCTACGCGTCCACGCTCTTCATCCCGGAGGCGTTTTTCTGCGCTCAGCAGGTCGGTAACGGAAACGGGAACTCCGAGGAGGTGAACAAGGGGGCCGAGGCGTGGGAGAAGGCGAGCAAGCAGCTGCGCGAGTTCCACGACGAGCTCGCGGGAGTCGTCCACAGCATCCCCGACTCCGAGTGGCAGGCCGCCGACCGGGAGGCATACGAGCAGGAGGCGAACAAGTACCTGGAGCAGGTGACGACCTCGGCCACGGCCGCCGAAACGGCGGGCGTCCTGCTGTACGCCGTCGAGGCCGCGCTCTACGTGTTCGCCGCCTTCGCGGTGGCCACGGCCACCGTCGTCGCGGTCAACGCCGCGGCCATCGCCGTCGCCGACTGCACAATTGTCGGTGCCCCCGAGGCCGAGACGGAGGGGGTCGCGGCCGGGGCCGAGGCGTACGAGGCCCTGGAGTCCGCTGCCAAGATCTTGCTCGGGGCGCTCAGCGGGGTCGCCGCCGCCATGCAAGCTGGCGTTTTCGTCGACACCGGCGTCCAGATGGGCCAGGGCGACAGTTCCGCTCTCGGCGACTTCGGCCACGCGCTGCTCACGGGTGCTGCGGCCGACGTCAAACTGGTGCCCGGCGAGGTCGAAAGCTACGTTCAGGGCAAGGTCACCGACAAGATCCACGGGGGCTTGTTCCCCAAGCACACTCATGCGGGCGGGGCCGGCGGTGAAAGCGGGAGCAGCGGGTCGGATGGCGGCTCGCACGCCTCGGACGGGGACTCAGGTCAGCACATCCCCGGCGAGTAGAAGCCGCTGCCGCCGCCTGGTCTACGGGCCGGGCGGCGGCCCGCCCTGCGAGCGCCGCAGTTCCTCCTGCACCTCGTTGGCGTGCTCCCGCATCCGCACCGCGATGTTCTTACTGAACCGCTGCCTCCGCAGGGCGAACCATCCGGGCAGGACAATGAAGAGGGCTGTGGAGACGATGGCCATTCCAGCCAATTCCAGCCATTGCATGATGGTGTTCCTCCCGGTCAGGGGCGCAGGGCCTGTTCCATGGCCCGGCGGGCCTGGTCCACTCGTGCGTTTACTTCGCTCATCTGGCTGTTGAAGGCGTCCTGCAGGTCCTGGATCGCGGCGGTGCTGTTGCCCGCGTCCACTCCGGCCTCTTCCTTCATGACCTCGGCCGTTTTGCGGCGAAGATCGGTCATCGCGGCGGTGATCGCCTGCTTGATGGCCGCGGCCAGTTCCTGCGACGGCATCCGCATGGCCCGCGGGTCGAGGTGAAGCTGGTCGAGGCCGGTGGCGGCGGCCCAGGTTACCCGCACCTTGTCGTCGGCGGCGGTTCCGACGCCGGCCAGGGCGGCGATCCGTTCCTGGGCCGCCCGCATGCCGTCGGCCGCCTTCTTCAGATCTCTCGCTCGCCCGTCGAGATTCATGGCATCACGGGCCCGGCCGATCGAGCCCGTGTCCGTGGCCAGACCGGGTCCGGAACCGCCCGGCCCGGGGCGCGACGCGGGCGGCGCCGACGGCACCGGACGCGAGGGGACGTCTGGTGCACCCGGCCCGGGGCCCGGTGTCCCCTGGCCGAAGGGGTTCGGCCCGGCGGAGCCTTTCTCGAAGGGGTTCGTCATGACGTCTCAGCCTTCCTGACCGCGAGCACCGTCTAGGGCGTCTCTTGCTACGTCCATGATTACGGACCGGCCGCCTGTTTTGTTCATGTTGCCAGGACTTTGATGATTCCGCGGTCGCCGAAGGTCTCGATCCGTATCGATGCCTGTTTCTGTGAGCGATGGCTGGAACGTGATCGGGTAGCCACGTAGAGAAGTGGTCGGTGATGTTTCGCTGCCGTGTCTTTCGTCCGGGATTCCTGTGACAAGAGTGATGACACGCTAGTAAAGGGGCAAGTGAATAACAGCTTTGTCATTTACGGCGAATGACACTGAAGTGACGCAGGATGCAATTGCGGAACAAGATCGTTGTGCCGTCACGACAGGAGTGATCGCTCGTACTGAAGGGTAAGACCCAGCTGTCCTGAAATTTCCGGGGATAACGGTACCTGTGGCCCGCGACAAGGTACTTCCCGGGAAACTGTGACGACTGGGTCTACTGATAAAGGATGTTCTTCGTTATCATCCCTATTAGATAGTAAACGAATCAGCAAAGTGACGCTTCACGTTCCGGAATAAGCGGCGTAGACTCCCGCCCACGCTGCCTTCCGGCTCCGGGAACCCCTTAGTAACGGGTTAGACCGCGAATCGGGAACCCCCCGGCATAGATAGATGGAAAGAGTGTTTGTGGCCACACGCCTGTATTAGCGGCGCTCACAGCGGAGCCCGCTTACCGGACGTCCAAGGGAGACCGAATGCTAAAGCACACGCCCGCCCTCGCGGCGGGCGGACCGGTCAGTGTCAGCGGATCCAACCTCACGTGGGTTGTCATCGTCGCTGTCATTGCCCTGCTAGCCCTCGCCGTAGCGGGCGCGCTGGTCCGCGAAGTGCTCGCGGCGAGCCAGGGAACCAAGCGAATGCAGGAAATCGCGACCGCGGTACAGGAAGGAGCGGCCGCCTACCTGCGACGTCAGTTCAGGACGCTGGGGATCTTCGTCGTCGTCATCTTCTTCGTCCTGCTCGCGCTGCCGGCCGACGGGCCCGGCGTGATGTGGGGACGCAGCATCTTCTTCCTCGTCGGCGCCATCTTCTCCGCGACAACCGGGTTCACCGGCATGTCCCTGTGCGTCCGCGGCAACGTCCGGGTGGCCGCCGCCGCCCGCGAGGGCGGAGAGCACAACGCCATGCGGATCGCCTTCCGCACCGGCGGCGTCGCGGGAATGTTCACCGTCGGCCTCGGCCTGTTCGGTGCCGCGGTCGTGGTCCTCCTCTACCGGGGCAACGCCCCGGACGTCCTGGAGGGCTTCGGCTTCGGCGCGGCCCTGCTCGCGATGTTCATGCGAGTCGGAGGCGGCATCTACACCAAGGCGGCGGACGTCGGCGCCGACCTCGTCGGCAAGGTCGAGCAGAACATCCCCGAGGACGACCCCCGCAACGCCGCGACGATCGCCGACAACGTCGGGGACAACGTCGGCGACTGCGCCGGCATGGCGGCCGACCTGTTCGAGTCCTACGCCGTGATGCTGGTGGCGAGCCTGATCCTCGGCAAGGCCGCGTTCGGCAACTACGGCCTCATCTTCCCGCTGATCGTTCCCATGATCGGCGTCGTCACCGCGGTCATCGGCATCTTCGTGGTCCGGCCCCGGGCCGGTGACCGCAGCGGAATGTCCGCGATCAACCGCGGCTTCTTCGTCTCCGCCGTGATCTCCGCCATCCTCGTGGCGATCGCCACCTTCACGTACCTGCCCAACAGCTACAGCGGCCTTACCGGAGTCACCGACCACGGCATTCTCGGCCACGCCGGCAACCCGCGGGTGCTGGCCATCGGCGCGGTGCTGATCGGCCTGGTGCTGGCCAGCGCCATCCAGCTGCTGACCGGCTACTTCACCGAGACCAACCGGCGCCCGGTCAAGGACATCGGCGAATCGTCCCGGACCGGCGCCGCCACGGTGATCCTGTCCGGCATCTCCTCCGGCATGGAATCCGGCGTCTACTCCGCCCTGCTGATCGGCGCGGCGGTCTACGGCGCCTTCCTCCTCGGCACGGGCAACGCCACCCTGGCCCTGTTCGCGGTCGCCCTGGCCGGCACCGGCCTGCTGACCACGGTCGGCGTCATCGTGTCGATGGACTCCTTCGGCCCGGTCACCGACAACGCCCAGGGCATCGCGGAGATGTCCGGCGACGTCGAGGGCGACGGCGCGCAGGCGCTCACCCACCTGGACGCGATCGGCAACACCACCAAGGCGATCACCAAGGGCATCGCCATCGCCACCGCGGTGCTGGCCGCGACCGCCCTGTTCGGCTCGTTCCGCACGACGGTGGAGGCGGCGCTCGGGAGCGCGGCCGGCAGCTTCAGCCTGTCGGTCGACCACCCGAACGTCCTGGTCGGCGTCATCGTCGGCGCGTCCGTCGTGTTCCTGTTCTCCAGTCTCCTGATCATGGCCGTCGGCCGCGCCGCCCAGCGGGTGGTCGTCGAGGTGCGCAACCAGTTCCGCACCCATCCCGGCATCATGACCTATGACGAGAAGCCGGAGTACAGCAAGGTCGTCGACATCTGCACCGCCGACTCCCTGCGTGAGCTGGCGACACCCGGGATCCTCGCGGTCCTGACCCCGATCGCGGTCGGCTTCGCCTTCGGCTACGCGCCGCTCGGGTCGTTCCTGGCCGGCGCGATCGCCGGGGGCGTGCTGATGGCGGTGTTCCTGTCGAACGCCGGCGGCGCCTGGGACAACGCGAAGAAGCTGGTCGAGGACGGCCACCACGGCGGCAAGGGCTCCGATGCCCACGAGGCGACGATCATCGGCGACACCGTCGGCGACCCGTTCAAGGACACCGCGGGCCCGGCGATCAACCCGCTGCTCAAGGTGATGAACCTGGTTTCGCTGCTCATCGCCACGTCCGTGGTGAAGTACGAGCACAACCTGGGAATCCGGATCGGGGCCGCGGTCATCGCCCTGGCCATCGTGGTGGCCGCGATCGTGGTCTCCAAGCGCCGCGCGCACGGCCTGGGAGACGAGCCCCCGGCCAGCGCGGAGACCGGTTCCGCGACCGCCCCGGCGGCCGTTCCCGAGCAGAGCACGTCCAGTGCGCCCACCGTGCAGTCCGGGGCGGGCGCCGTCGGCACCGTTCCGTCGGCCCGCCCGCACGACGAGTCCGCGTCCAACGGCGTCCGCTCGGGCTCAGGCCCGGGTGAAACCCAGAACGAATAACCGTCCGGCAACCGCTGGCCCGCCCGATCACCGTCGGCGCGGGCCAGCGCTCTTTTCATACCGAACGGGCCTTCGCTTTCTCCCCATACCCGGTGCCTGATCGCCCCCCGAACGCGTCGCGTGGTCCACAGTGGTGCAAGAAGCACCACGATCGTCCGCACAAGCGCCGACGGGGCGCGAAGCGGGCTAGGCGCCGGCCCGGTCGGCGGCCTCGACGGCGTCGCGGGAGATACCGAGGAGGTAGAGGATGGCGTCCAGGTAGGGGACGTTGAGGGCCGTGTCGGCGGCGTCCCGGACGACCGGCTTGGCGTTGAAGGCCACGCCCAGGCCGGCGGCCCCGATCATGCCGAGGTCGTTGGCCCCGTCGCCGACGGCGACCGTCTGGGACAGCGGCACGCCGGCGCGGGCGGCGAAGTCGCGCAGCGTCTCCGTCTTGCCTTCCCGGTCGATGATCGGGTCCAGGACCCGGCCGGTCAGCTTCCCGTCCACGATCTCCAGCGTGTTCGCCGCGATGTAGTCGATGCCCAGGCCCGCGGCCAGCGGCTCGATCACCCGGGTGAAGCCGCCGCTGACGATCCCGCACTTGTACCCGAGCCGCTTCAGCGTCCGGATCAGGGTCTCGGCCCCCGGCGTCAGGCGGATCTCGCCGCGGACCTCGTCCAGCATCGTGGCGTCCAGCCCGGCCAGCAGCGCGGCCCGCTCCCGCAGGGAGCCGGCGAAGTCGAGTTCGCCGCGCATCGCGGCCTCGGTGACCTTGGCGACCTCGGCGGCGCAGCCGGCCCGGTTGGCGAGCAGGTCGATGACCTCGTCCTGGATCAGCGTGGAATCGACGTCCATGACGATCAGCCGCATGGCCCGCCGGTACAGGCCGCCGCGCTGCACCGCCACGTCCACGCTGAGTTCGACGGCCTCGCGGGCCAGCGCGGTGCGCAGCGGCCCGGGCTCGGCCCCGGAGACGTCCAGTTCCAGGCAGGTGACCGGATCGCTGGCCAGCCGGGAGATGCGGTCGATGTTGGCCCCGCTGGCGGCGATCCGCCCGGCCACGGCGCCGACCGCGTCCGGCCGCAGCGGGCTGCCCAGGAGGGTCACGTGCAGCTTGTCGTGCGCCGCGCCGTTCCCGCCGGGCTCGGCCGAGCCGGTGGTGATCTCCGAGTCGAGGCCGAAGCTGGCCGCGAGGGAACTGACCTCACGGTGGATGGACGTCAGGTCGGGCGGCGTGTCGCAGCCAACGAGGACGCCGAGCACAAGCCGGCCGCGGATGACGACCTGCTCAATGTCCATGACAGTGAGGGGGTGCCGGGCCAGCACACCGAAAAGCCGCGAGGTCACCCCGGGCCGGTCCCGGCCGGTAAGGGTGATCAGCAGCGTGGTCCGTGAGCCATTCATCGCCTGCACAGACTACCGTTGTGACAAACCCCTGCCGGCCGTTCTGCCCGCTCACTGTGCCGAAGGGCCCTGGGTGGAATAGGTTCAAGTTGGTGGCATAGCGAGTCCGGTCGAGAGGGGCAGGCGTTGTCTGACGAGGTGCTGAAGCTGCGCGGCGTATCGGTGCGGCGGGACACATCACTGCTGCTGCGGAACATCGACTGGACCGCGCACGAGGACGAGCGGTGGATCGTGATCGGCCCCAACGGGGCCGGGAAGACCACGCTGCTTCAGGTCGCGGCCACGCTGCTGTTCCCGACCGACGGGACCGTCGAGGTGCTCGGCGAGACCCTGGGCGAGGTTGACGTGTTCGACCTGCGGCCCCGGATCGGGATCACGAGCGCGTCGCTGGCCGAGAAGGTGCCGGCCGGCGAGAAGGTCATCGACCTGGTGCTGACCGCCTCCTACGCCATACTGGGCCGCTGGAAGGAGGAGTACGACTCCTCCGACGTGACCCGGGCCGTGGAACTGCTGGACGCGCTCGGCTGCGCCCACCTGATCCGGCGCCGGTTCGCGACGCTGTCGGAGGGCGAGCGCAAGCGCGTGCAGATCGCCCGGGCGATGATGCCGGACCCGGAGATGCTCCTGCTGGACGAGCCCGCCGCCGGACTGGACCTGGGCGGCCGCGAGGACCTGCTCCGCCGCCTGTCGTACCTGGCCCGGGACTCCAGGGCGCCGATGATGGTCCAGGTGACGCACCACGTGGAAGAGGTCCCGGACGGGTTCACCCACGCCATGCTGCTGCGCCGGGGATCGGTACTCGCTCAGGGGCCGATCGACGAGGTGTTCACGACCCGCAATCTCTCCCGGTGCTTCGGCGTCCCGCTGGAGATCGAGTACCGCAACAACCGCTGGTCCGCCTGGGCGGCTCGCTAGACCCCATTAGGCGGCCTCGTGGCGGGCGCCGGCGCCCAGGCGGGGACGGACCTGGACGGTTCCGTCGCCGGTGATCCTGGATTCGAAGGCGGGCTGGCGCGCTGTCGCCGGGCCGTGGACCACGGCGCCGTCGGACAGGCGGAAGGTCGATCCGTGCCACGGGCAGGACACGCAGGACTCGCCCTTCTCGGCGATGACCCGGCCCTGGTGCAGTGGGCCGCCCAGGTGGGCGCAGTGGTCCGACAGCACGGACACCGTCTCGTCGTGGCGCACCGCCAGCAGGCTCAGGTAGCCCAGCTGCCGGCGGACCGGGTGACCGTCCGGAAGATCCCGTAGCCGGCACAGGTCGTGCCAGCCCAGGTCGGCCAGGTGACCGACCGCTTCGGCATGGCTGGCGCCGGCGCCGAGCCGGAGGGCCAGGTGGCCGCCGAGGTAGGCTCCCGCGGTGGCCGCGACGACTCCGGCGGCCGCCAGGACCCTTCCGTCGGTGCCCCAGCCGGCCGTCCGGGCCAGCAGGGACATTCCGAACAGCGACACCGCTCCCAGCTGCCACGCGGCATGCACGATGCCCACCCGCTGCTGGTGCCGGTGAAGCGCCGACCAGTCGGCCAGGCCGGTGGCCGCTGACGGCAGCGAGGTGAGCAGGCCCGCGGTGATGAGGGTCGTCGAGGCCCGCCGTGCGGACGGAAAGAAGTCCAGCAGTACCGCGGACGTCCAGCATCCGAGAGGCAGCCGGACCAGCGCCGGGTGGGCGGGCTGCCCGAACGGGACCCCGTGCAGCGCGTCGGTGCGCCGACCCGTCGGCAGCGCCCGCACCGCCGCGTCGGACAGGGATCTGACCGCGCGGTCGAGCGAGGGCGCCCGCTCGATGCGCTCGGCCACGGCCGCCGGGGCGAACGCGGCCAGATTAGGCTGGGGACGCCCGGCGGAACCGTCATCGTCGGTGGGAAACGACCCGTGACGGGGGGCGGCGTGCCGGGGGCGCGGACGACGTGCGTCCGCATGCAGCAACCAGGACAGGGAACGCCTCATAAACTTCTGCCTACCCCGCCCAGCCCCACCCCTATCGTCACGCGCTGCCTCCGCCGTTACCAAGGTGTTTGCGTGCTCCCGGTAGAATCGTTGTCTTGAATGATTCAGCTTTAGGGTGGGAAGGCGTGGAAGAGGCCAAGAGGACGGGCGCGGAGCGGCTCCGGGCTGCCGGGATGCGCGTGACATCCGCCCGGCTGGCCATCCTGGACGTGATCCGTGACGGTGAGCACCTGGGGGCCGACGAGGTTGCCCGGGGAGTCCGGGAAAAGGTCGGGCACGTGACCCTCCAGGCCGTCTACGACGCCCTGGGCGCGTTCACCGCCGCCGGACTGCTCCGCAAGATTGACCTCGGGACCGGTGCCGCCCGGTACGAGACCCGGGTCGGCGACAACCATCATCATCTCGCCTGCCGCCGCTGCGGGTCGGTCGCCGACGTCGACTGCGTCGTGGGCGCCGCGCCCTGCCTGGAGCCCGCCGCCGAGCTGGGTTTCGCGATCGATGAGGCGCAAGTTACCTTCTGGGGCCTCTGCGCCCGCTGCCAGGCGGACCCGGCCCTCTGATCCGGCCACATTCGATGATCGCGAATGGTAGCTAGCCCATTACGCGGGTATGTAGCTACTGAGGCTGAAGTGACCTCTGGGGATCATGTGCCGCTGACCCTGACCGGCGGCCGGTCCCTGAGCCGCGGCGATCGCCGGCAAGACCGCCGCGGGCGCGGCTCCCGGCACGCTCCCCGCCCGTGCCGGGCGCCGCAGGCCACGTCAGCCTCTTCGCGTTCCCGGCGCGGCGGTAGGCCCGCGGGCCTACCGCTGAGGCGGCGGATACTGCCCGGGCGGCGCCGGATACTGCTGGCCGGGCGGGTACGGCCCCGGTGGATACTGCTGGCCACCGGGCGGCGCGTACGGGCCTGGCCGCGGGTACTGGCCGGGCGGATACTGGGGCCCGCCCGGGGCGCCGTAGCCGTTCGGAGGGAAGCCGCCGCCGGGATCGCGGGGGCCGCGACGGGAACGGCCGCGGGTCACCAGGACGATGACGAGCACGGCGACGATGATCAGGACGACGACCACGATGCCGGCGATCAGCCAGATGCCGACGCCGCCGCCGGACTTCCCGGACGAGGCCTGAGCCCCGGACGAGCCGGCCGGGGCGGACTGGCCCGTGCTCTTGAGCCAGTTCTGGTAGCGGGCGTAGGTCGGGTTGGGCGCCGAGGAACTGACCGGGTATCTCGAGGCGTGCATCGCCTTGCTGATGTCGATGATCCCGAACCCGACGCCGCTGTTCGGCACCTGGCCGACCGGGATCGCCGTGGCGGCCAGTCGCTGGTCAACCGTGTACCAGGGCATCGACGGGTTCGCCGCCCGGATCAGCGCCACCGCCCCGGATGCCAGGGCCGAGGCGAAGCTGGTCCCGTAGCCCCGGTACGTGTACTCCTGCCCATTGGCGCTGACGTTGTAGACCTGTGCACCAGGCGCGGCTACTGAGACGTCAAGCCCCTGGGTGCTATCCGGCCAGAGCGAATTGCTGGGCTCCACGCCGCCGACTGCGAGGACCCCGGCGCAACTGGCCGGTTCCTGGGGGGCAGTGCCCGTCTTGTTGGTATCGCCGGAACCGGCCACTACGACCACGTTGTGCGAGAGCGCGTAGGAAACGGCCTGCTGTACTTGCGGATCACACGTTGTCGCGGAGGGCGCGTCCGCGGAGAGGGACATGTTGATAACTTGCGCGCCGTGGTCGACGGCATATTTGATGCCGTTGGCGACAGGCCCCATTCCGTTACTGGGATTAATGACGTGGACGGGAAGGATCTTGGCCTGCGGAGCGAGGCCGACCGGGTCGCCGTTGGCGCCCTGCCCGGCGATGAGGGAGGCAACCTCGGTTCCGTGGCCGCCGTCCGGCCCGTAGTCCCGTTCGCCGTTACCCGAGTCGCCGAGCATGTCCGCGCCCGGCTTCACGACGCCCTGGAGGTCGGCGTTGCCGGCCTGGACGCCGCTGTCCAGGACGGCGACGGTGATCCCGGAACCCTGG
>Ga0131853_10026177_pt1 | contig 10495 bp, 4 predicted proteins | sample TergutLab28metaG_FD_92764 | JGI IMG/M metagenome (GOLD analysis project Ga0131853, IMG submission 92764) | Labiotermes labralis P1 segment gut microbial communities from Petit-Saut dam, French Guiana - Lab288 P1 (version 2) (version 2) | ecosystem: Host-associated > Arthropoda: Insects >... | reverse complement strand
GCATCGTGAACGTAACAGACGCACCGAGATGAGAACTGTTCTGAACACCAGTAGCCGGCACACTGTAGGCGTCGCCGCCATACCAACCCACCCCGCCTTTCCCCGCACGCCTTAGGTACCACCAAAGTTTCGAGATAACGGTAACGCCTTGTCTGTAGCTGGCTAAAAATAGCGACCCGCCAGCTGATAGACGTGGTTCACACGAGGGCGTGTACGGGAAATAAAAAACGGTCATAACTCCTTAACCGTCCAAAATCGGACACATGTTTATTTGACCTTTTTTGATCACAAAGACCTAGGAAATCACCTCCTGCAGTTATGCCCTAAAGTCGTGAAACACCCTGTATACATACATACATACATAACGTATGTACGTACATATGAGGTTTCACTTTCATCAGTCCCTAGAACACATTAGCATAGGACATACAGCATATCATAAAAATAAATCTGACTGACAACAATCAATAGTCACACAACAAACAGCTTCACATAAGCACACATAGGGTTAAAAACCACTACATCAAAAATAATATAATATTAAAAAAACAGTAAAAAGATCTGGTATAAACATTAACACCAATCATAATCAATTATTAAAAATTTAAAAACCCTCAATTAGGCCTCATATCAAATAGAATATTGAGAGTTCTTATTTATCCATACAACAAAATAAAATATAACAAAATGCATTTCATAAACTATCATATTTACTGCATGGAAAATACATTGTAAATTTTTATATATCATGGTCTCTACACGGTTACTAGGCCTGGTATACCTTCCAAATTAGTGATGTATTGAATTTTTTCTTTACATGTTAATGTCCAGTCTCCATAATCTCTCCTGATACACACACACACACACACACACACAAGTGTACTTTTCTCAAAAAATTTGTCATGTGTCTGTCATTCTTGCTCCATAACGAAGCTGATCATGCAATCCATCAAAGATTAGATATTAAGGGGAACATTTCTCATTTCTTTAATTCTTGCTGTTTGCAAGGGAAGATTACATTAACTAACATGGTATCTGTGTCTGCACAAAAATCCTGCAAGAGCTTTTACTTGTTTGATTTTGGTGTAGGTTTGAAATGCTGGTTTTTAAGAGTAAACTGCAAATGAATTTTTATTTCTAGATGGTATACTGGATGCTGTGTATGACATCACAGTTGGGTATCCACGGACTCTGCCTCAGTCTGAGTTTGACATTTTAAAGGGACGCTTTCCAGAAGAAGTGCACTTCACAATAACTCGGTGAGTCAGCTTCATTCAAAATTTTTACTTGTTGTAAATTATTACTACATGTACTAAGAATGATCTGTCAGATGCAATGGAATCTGTAATTCCATTACGCAATAAGCATGCTAAAATAAAAAATATTTCCTCCATGAACTGCCTATTAAAGATCACTAACTCACTCCTTTGGAAGGCAAGTTTTACACTCTGAGCTGAGTAAGACAAAACTTCACAGGAGAGCCAGAAATAGGGATGCATAAAATTTATATGCTGTAACTGTATGTTTGCTTTATTGTCCTTGTTCAGTTTTGCTGGTTCCAGCCTTCCATCTGGGGAAGAAGAACTGAAAGATTGGTTGGCAACTCGATGGAAGATAAAAGAACAAACTCTAACTGAATTTTATGCTTCTGGATCATTTGAAACTTCTACTAAAAGCAATAAAAATCCAACATCTCCTGAAACACCCACATTTGATCTGTCTAATGGTTCCTTATACAAAGATGGACAAGTAATATGTAGAAACTCAATCCCTTCCCTCCCTAGTACAAGAGGGAATTCGTTGTGTAATACATGTTATTCATCTAGTAATATGAAGGTAAGTTGTCGCTATGATGCAAGTTTCAACCACCTTCAAAGCCATGAGAAATCCCATAGCACCATAAAGTATGTCACACTTCTATTCTGGACTCTGCTTTGTTTTGTTGCTTTGTATGGAATTCTCACATCCTTTGTTATTCAGATATTTGCCATCATGAATATTTCGTTCTTCTTGTGTTTGTCACTTTTCACTCAAGGTTTCCAACATTTAGAAATATATTTGTATAGATTCAAAAAAAAGGTGCTTGATTGGTAGAAACATCAACAGAGGAAAATAAACTCTCTTTCCTTATTACAAGTTAGCAGGTAATTGTCTGTGATATAATTGTTTATTGATATTCCTTTAGATCTTTGGAGTAAATAGCACCATGTTTTGACCCACACTTAAGTCATATTCAGGCCAATATTTTACATAAAAGAAATTACAATTACAAGTATAAGGTATATGTTGATAGTTTGAGATCTAAATCCTTACTTAAAAAATAATACATGTTTGCATACAAGTGCTACAGTGTTAAAATAATTGAAATATATGACAAGTTGTTGTCATGTCACGGGGTAGACTCTATTCCTGACAGTGACATTACTAAGATCAACAACACCTACTCTAAATGCACATCATAGGTTGATATGTGATGAGATTCTTAACAAAACACTTTTTCCTGGGCATTTACTTGATGAATGAGAAAAAAATTATAAATTGGTCACCATCAATTAATACATACCATCATTATACACACTCATGAAGAAACACATTGACTGTTGTAACATACATCACTGGGAACAAAATTTCTCAGAGAAGATATGGCAGAAAATCAGCATCAAACATACGAACATGTACAGCAGTTTTATTGTATGTTACAGGTAACAAAAATCTTTAGGAAAGATAATGCAGAGAATAATAAATCCCCAGTATCAGAATTATTTTAAAATTATATCAAATTACCAAATATTTCAATGATTTCAACACAGTAGTACTGGTATGCAACACATATTATGTTTTAAGCAAGGAATGAGATCTCAGTGTATCAACGTGTAAGTTACGCATGAAAATGTAGTTTATTTTATGTAAAATATTGGTCTGAAAATGACATAAATGTGAATTGAAATGTGTTGCCATATCCTCTGAAGATCTACAGTAATATTAATAAGCAATATTGTCAAAAGTAGTTACATGATAATTTGTAATACTATAAAACACAATGCCAGTGAATGTCTAAGATGAAACTTTATTTTCATTTCATGTGATATGCCACAATTCAGTGCTCCAAATGGAACTGGCACAAAACATATAAAATTCCACAAAAAAGAGGCAGTTTTTGTGTAATTTAGATACTCATGATGGAGACTACCAAAGATTACTGTTTTCAGGGATATGAAAACATGTAGCTTTGTAGAGAGTTACCTAGTCCAAAGGTTAAGTTTGTGTTATTATTTTGCAAGTATTTGTTATTCAGTGGAATTAAAATTATCATTTTTTTTAAGTAGTATAGCCTTGCATATATTCACATGGACTCCGATTTTCAAGGTATGTCAGAAATTTATGAAATATGGAATGTAAGCACTAATTATGTGTATTGAATCTGACCACAAGTACTCGTATTATAAAAAATTTAAAGAAATGGTTATATAATTTTAAAGTTATATTAAATTTTAGGAATGGAAAAAGAATAAAAAATATGAAATGTGAGATTCTTACAAAAGTGTTGTTGAAGATTCTGATCTTCTGAGATGTTACACTGTGTCAAAATGTCAATAACTACAAACTTTTTGAAGGATCACAATAAAGATCACAATAAAGATGGAACATGCCAGCAAACTTTAATCTTCACTGCAGAATGTACTTGCATTAGATCTAGCTAGGCTCAGATCTGAATTAGCTGGCATATGAATCTGATGTCTTAACAGAGTCCATGAATTCCTCTGTTCCAGCCATCAAACCACTCTTCCTTATTTAGTATGCACACTAAGAATTCAGGTGGGCAGAGATTTCAGAATATAATTGTTTAGTGTAGGAGGATTTATGTAAGAGATATTTAGCAGGCCAAAGAGACATAGATGAAAGGAGGATACAAATTTAATTTCTTTTCATCAGTGCTTCTGTTGTCCTTGTACTTGCAAGTAGGTTGCATTTAATGTAACTAGATTACAAAATATATCTGTGATACAATATTATGTTAGTTTTGATGCATGTAAGTTAAGATCCATTTTGAGCACTGATATCATTTCAGTGCTGTTCTCTGACTGCAGTAATAAGAAAGGTACTTATTAGTCTGTTACAGAGCTGGGGCAAAGATAAACATGTTAGGGACCATTGTTAGGCCTACTTTTATTTTTTTAAAGATACCAAATGTGTGTACTAGTTACAGTATTTACGGCCTCATGTTAAAACTACTTCTTACAGATGGTGCAGAGAATTTAGTCAGCAGTGCTTAAAATGGTACACTGTGAAGCAAGTACTCCTACTTCATGCAACACTTCTGAAAGCATACAATTTTCTAATTTTTTTAAAATTATGAAGCATATGATGATTATTCCTTATTCATTTCTGTGATGAAAGGGTACAGAATGGGCACAAGTATATAGAAAAGTGTCTGTCCAGTCTACTCTTCCTATCAAGCTATTCATCTGTTGCAAAATGGCCTTCTTTCCTCAAAGACCAGTGAGTGCAGTGAATATAATGTAAGAATGTATGCACATCCATAGAACCCTTTTTACTTTATAATAAATGTAAAGCAAATGTAAGAGGCTATTCATGCATTCAGGTAAATTTAGGATGAATTTTCAGTATTTATATATTAGTTATAATTTTAAAACATTCCTATCACATCATACACTGTAATGGAGGAAAAACTCAGATACATTTGCTGTGATTGAAGCCTTTGCCATGATGCAAACCAGTTTTTTTTCTGAATATTAGTTACACATATTATGTACTTGGTATATCTCCCTGTTGCATGTCCTAAAAATACTTACTAATGTTTTCTGCAGATCATACAAGAAGTCACTGCAAAAATACTCAGTAGATTTCATACAATTTATTACAATAGCATTCCACTGATCCAGACGCTGTTTATCTAGATCACCAATTATCCAGATTGATTTGGCCCTTCAGGTAACTTTGTCGAGAACTTTACAACATTAACTTGCCTTGAAACTACCAGCTATCAGATCAAGTACAATAGTACAGTGTTATGGTGTCCAGAACTTCAAATCAGGCATGGCTGAAAGGTTTAGATGCAAGTACATGCTGTAAAGAGTAACAGCCACATTTCAAACTGCCATTGCAGCCTCTTTTCAAAAAATAATCCAATTATCCAGATTTTCTGTATATCCAGGTGGCTCACCATCCCAGTTAATCCGGATAAGTGGAGTTCTACTCTACTAGGTAGTCAGTGATATGCATTACCACATATATTCTATGTACTCTCAAAATAACCAGATTATAAGTTTTCATTTTAAAAGTCCACTGATCTTCAGGACTATAGAAACTTCATATTTGTCCATTTTGAGCACTGAACTAATGGTGGGAGCTTTCAAATCCAACCAAAAGTTGGTTAAATTATTTAAACTGTGTGTTGTTTAGAAAAATTATTTATTATTTTCAGAGTCATTAATGGCAACTATCAGAATAGTTGTATCACGTGAATTCAATGTGCCAAATGAACAGAAATAATTTTGTAGCCTGTAAAGGCATAGACAAATGTGTAATGTGCAAATCTTATTGTAATGAGTAGGTTAGTACTGTAAAATTAAATGTCTCTTTAAATAGCATGTTACTGCTTTGTGGATAGATCAACGGTTTATAAGAAACCATTTAGCATACTGTAAGAACTGTTGAAGAAAGTGTCATAGATTTCAGCGCAGTAGTAACAGTAATGATTTTCCAACAGTTTAAAATGTGTTATTTGTCATACAATTACCATTACAGTGATAAATCACTTTAGTCCACGCTAGGCAATCCTGAGTTTAAGTTCTTGATAAGCTGCATACCATGTGTGTAAACATCCTTTCTCTGGCTTCCGTAATATCATAAATCCTATTGGATTATACTGCTTTATAACGAAGCCATGTAAAAACATTGGTTTTGTACTGTAAAACAATCCCTGTTCATAACGTTTAAACAATAAGATTCTGGTCTTATCCTGAACAAAAGTTGATTTCCTTCCTAAACTTATCAAAGGTGTACTAAAAATACATATTTTAACTAAATGAAACTAATTTTAGGCACAGACCAATGAATTAAAATTGTGTATTGCCTACAGATAATGTTCATATTCTCCCAATTTTCAGGTTGTTGCATATAATATAAAACAATAAATGTGCATTTATTGTTCCTTCCAATCTGTGCTGCATCATAAGATATTGTTAGCTTGGGGACAAAATGCTGCTCTATTTGTAGACAGGATTTTCATGCCATGATTCCTACAAAATGTCTGATTTTGTGCTTGTTCCTTACATACACATGTTTATCATTTGCAAGTTTATATTATATTCATTTTGCAGTAACTCAAGTCTTTATATTAAATTTGTACCTCAAAAGGAGCCAGATTCCTGCATAAATGAATGAATATAAGAATGAATATAATTGAATAATATTCAAGTAATTTTCAAGTCTGAAGTTGTGTCCAGGTGATTCAAACTTTGAGGAATCTTCTGCAGACTTCTTCATATTTGTATATTTTGTCTATTTGCATACAAGATGGGAAACGGTCAAGGTGCCAGGGTCAGTGCAGTGTCTGCCCTAGTGTATTCTACCCATATTTTGTCTCTGACAGTTTTTTATCTCCTCAAACCACAAAACAAGTCTGCAGTGAAATTTGTTTCTTGATACCATCTGTCAACCTGTCTTGAATCATGTAAAGTAATGTTAATTTAATAGGTTTCAAATTAAGAATTTATTTTTCCTCGTCAGTATGAAATTTCAAATATTTTCCTGCCTCTTTTACATTTTCCCACCCAAATGCAAAGAAAGTGTCTTAATTTAATAGTCCAAAGTTGTTAAAGTAACATGCAGCATTTGGTATAGACTACATACTTCTATCGTTTATTTTCCCTAACCTTATTATGATAGGAGTGCCAGGCCACCCAGGCATCTAAATTTTGTATGTTGGTGCCAAATATTTGTGGGTCCTCACTATGAAACTTGGTTCATGTCACCCTTCTGGTAACTAGAATTTTGGGGCAGCTTGTAGATTATTGGAAAATTTGTACATCTCTGTCTTAATCCTGATTTTTGCATCTGTGTTAAAAATTAGTGGAACACTTTGTGTGGATATGGTTCAGACTAGTTCACTAGAAATCTAAACCAGTGGTGTACATGGAGAGTTGGAAGGGATGAAGGGTACAGCTGCCCCTGGCAGCAAAGTCCAAGGGGTGGCAAATTTAGTGGAAAAATGTATATTTTAAGCAAAAAAATTTCACTTTCTGCTTTCAAAAAATTTGAAATTGTTGAGTCAAATAAAGGGAAATTCAATACATGATCATGATTTTTTCTAAGTTCATAATTCCTCTCATACACAGCCATTGTGATTAGTCGCCCCAGGCATCATAACCCTTGCTATTCCCCTGGTCTGAACAGATCTTTTCACAAGCCATTAGTTTTATTACAATTAGATTACTTTCAGTGAAACATTCCCCACTCAATGTACAACTGTTTTTTGTGGACATATGAGGCTCTATGTACAACATATAAATATACATACAATCTTTGTTGAATTGTGTTTTGCACATCTGTAGAATCAAGGCTTTACTTTAGGAGGGAGGGACATACAGTAGTAAAAGGCTGCATGAATGAAAGTTTTGTTTCAAATCTAATTAAGACAAACTTGAGTGACCTTCAATAATATCAGTAAAATACTATGGTTTTATATCCACTTAGTAACATTCCTCACAGAAGTTTCCTCAACTTTTAAATAAATCAATTCGCATACCACTCTATGTAAACAGTATGTTCTAGATCGAGGGTACAGCAGTAAAACACTGTGGATTGTAGGGATTATGTCACTCAAAGCTCCCCACTCTCTGCTTAGTGTTGTATGACCCCCTTTGGCCTGTATCAACCAGTGGAAGGCTACTGTCACTACTGTAGGTTATCATTCTGTTATCTATACTAACATGAATATGAATACTCTCTAAATTGTCCGAAATTAAACACGGTGTGCCACAAGGTTCCATCTTGGAACCCCTGCTTTTGTTGTTATATATAAATGAATTAACCAAGATAGTAAATAATGAATCTGGGCTATTATTATTTGTGGATGATAACAGTATGTTGTTTGTGCACCCTAATCCTATAGATTTTAATACAAATATCCATAAGTTTTATGGAATTTCAAATAGATGTTTTAATGTAAACTTACTTTCTCTAAATTTTGAGAAAACATAATACATTCAATTTACAAATAAAATAACACACTTACTTGTAGGAAGATTAGATATGGTGACAAAACAATTCCAAACTTATGTCATACAAAATTTCTTAGTTTAGCTGCTGACAATACATTATCTTGGAGAAACAATATTAATTTACTTATAAATATATAACTGGTTGCTCTGTACTTACATCTGTTAAGACATATATGTCTCATGCAACATAGATAATGACTTATTATTCTCTTTTTGACTCACTTATGACTTACAGTATTATATTTTGGTAGAGCTCTTCCTGTAGTCAAAAATTTTCAAGATAAAAAGAGAGCAAATAGAATTATTATGGGATAATAGTCGGACCCTAGTAGGAGCTTATTAAAAAATTGGAAATTTTGCCTCTTAAACCACAGTATATCTTTCTCCTTTTATTTGTGGTAAATATTAAGGATCTTTTCATGAAAAGTTCTGAAAATCATAAAATGCATACCAGACAAAGTAAAAATCTCCATCTGCCAGTGGCCAACTGTCTACCAACAAGGAGTTCATTACTCAGCTAAAAAACCTTTTAACAAGCTACACATAGAAATTAAAAAAAAAAGCACAGGAAATCCAAATAAATTTAAGAAAGCTTTAGAGAAAGTCTGGAATACACATTCATTTTATACATGGGAGGAATTCTACAATACTTCATTACATGTATACAGTAAGGAAAATCTGACTACAGTTATTCCCATGTTCTGCTGTTATTTAGAAACTCAGAATTATTTTAAGTTGTTTTCATGTTTACTTAAATTGTATTTAAATATTGATTGTAAAAAATGTTCATTGATGTGGTAACGTTTTTATATAAGAAATTGTACTTATATTATATGAAGCTTATTTTATTTGTAATTATTAATGTTTTACCCACTAGCATGATATGGTACAACATATTTATTTTTATTTGACGTATTCCACATCCAATGATTGTATTCAGCCTGTACAGATCTACTTTAATATAATAAATAAATACAAATACAGGTACAAAATACTAGAAAGGGGTATGCTAAGTACCCCGGCAGGGTTGCATTAAAACCTGAGGGAGATGTGGTGATGGTTGATCTATAGGACTTCTTTCTGTGGCATGACTGTATCTTCCATTCCCTGTAATATGTCACTGACTGGTTGTAAAACTAGTTTAATAACATCATTTAACCTTATTTAAATTAAACTAACCAATTTAACTTACACCAATAAATATACCTGTCAATCACAAATTATAGTTTGATATAAAACCAACAGTTCTATTTTTCAGCTTTTGGCAAGTCATCATCAGAATGCATAAATGTATAGAAAGGTGTAAGTTTAAATCAGTATATGCAGAACTGTACAGGGTTGAGATATCAGGCTTGTTACAACTGTAACTGAAAAAAAAATGGCAGCAAAAACCTGATATCATAAAAACTTCAGGGAAACATTTGTAAGAATATAATGGCTTGATACAATAGCTGCACATCATATATTGATATGGGACTACTCTGTATATGAATACTTGAATGTACATGGAGAGTGATAAACTAAGCTAAATCAGTTTTAAACTAATTGTATTTTACCAAAAGTATTGTAGGTAATATTTCTTGACTTACTCTGAATCCAAGGTATTAACCTATTTTTGATCCACAGAATGTAAATTAATTCAAATTCAAACTCCAAACATTAAATCATTAAACACATACATATTGGTCATGTATGGTAACACTCATGGCTGTAAAATTCAGGGGTATGTTATGATGTGCATGATCTAGGAATACATGAGCCACATGCAACCACTGCCTATGAGTTTAATAATCTGATATTATTAGGCCAGTAATAACATATGATGTGCGGCTGAGGTATCAAGGCATCATATCCATATGAATGTTCCTGGAAGGTTTTTATGATATTAGATTTTTGCTGATGTTTATAAATAACAATTTTAATAAGTTTGAGATCTTAAAACTTGAATAATTTTAAACATGCTGTTGTAAATTTACATGGAACATCCACTATTTATAATTTATATAAATTATCTACCACATGGAGTTACAATCTGTAACCTATGTTGATGACACTAGTATACTGGTAACTGTTAGAAACACAGAAGAGTTAAAAACCAAAATTAATTCTACATTGGATTATATGCTAGATTAGTTCTCAGTGAATGGGTTAGTTTTAAATATAGAAAAGACAAATCAAGCTAAATTTAGTCCAAGTTATTGTCAAAATGAACCGTTCCAAATTACATAGTAAAATAAGTTAATACCTGG
>Ga0131853_10026176_pt1 | contig 10495 bp, 3 predicted proteins | sample TergutLab28metaG_FD_92764 | JGI IMG/M metagenome (GOLD analysis project Ga0131853, IMG submission 92764) | Labiotermes labralis P1 segment gut microbial communities from Petit-Saut dam, French Guiana - Lab288 P1 (version 2) (version 2) | ecosystem: Host-associated > Arthropoda: Insects >... | reverse complement strand
TCTCTTTCCCTCCGGCTTCCCCACCAAAACCCTATACACCCCCTCTCCTCATCCATACGCGCCACATGCCCAGCCCATCTCATTCTTCTCGATTACCAACAAAAATGTAAACGTGTCTGTATGCAAGCCAGGAAGGCGTGTGGAGGAGTAGAGTTACAGCTCCGCTCATCAATGAACCTTGGCAGTAATTTGGAGGTGAGTGGTCAGCTGCACCGCCCCGGTGGTTTTACGCCCGCTGCCCTCAAAATAGGAGGTTGGGTTGGCCTCACAGTCCGTTTGAACCCGCTTTAAAAAATACAAAATTTCTTGCCTCTGCCAGAAATCGCAACACGATTCCTCGGACACGCGGCCTCTTGCCTTATAACCATCGACTACGCTACCCTGCCTCCATCGTGCACAGTCTACTGCCTATTATGAGTATTGTTCCTGAAGTCCAGTGTTAAAGAGCCGGTGCACAAACCTGATCTCTCACCTTCGGTTAGTGCTGGAGCCAGGAATGCGAAGAGCCTCATGATCAAGTCCATTACATTTCTCCATATCCCGATTTTTTTTATCGCTCTTTCGTACAGACGTATCTGACAAATACCGAATGTCGTTTTTTGATGTAAGAAAAATATTATCTTTTTACAGTTTCTTGGAGTGACTTCATGACATTTCAGTCGTTTGTTGAAGTTCCTATTCCTTCTCTAATTTCATGTCATTCTAAAACAATATGTTTGATAAAATATTCGTAGAGGGGACACAAGCATTTCCCTGTTTCCTATCTGCATCCTTTCATTCCTTACAACTCCATTCCCCTTGGATCATCCATCAGTTGTTTTGTGTTTGTCCCAGTTAGGTTTTGTGCTAGAGTAAAGAAATTCCGGAGATAATTTAAGGACTTCTTTATGGTGAGTTTCACAAGGAAAACGTATTAAAAATTGTAGGATGTATAATTACATGTTTATACACCCTGTCAGCGGTACATATTTCGAGTACTTCACATTTGCCATACTTTACCTCCACTATTCGCACTGACGCAACTTTTCTAAATTAAAAACATAGAAATTATATTTTTAGGTATGCGATTTTTCTACCACCTTAGAGAATTTCGCTTGCTTAGATGGTATTACTCCTTTTCCATCACTACCCAATCTGACTGTAAATATAAATTTTGTGTCTTGATTTTTTGCCATTGTATATTCTAGAAAAATTATTGTAGGAATTGTTCCCCATATTTTGAAGAAATGACTTTGCCCACGGTTTCGAGATCGCATATTTAGTAGTACTAAAAGATCCCGACGTCAGTTTTGTCGATGGTACAAAGGTGGAAGGTAAGAGTGACAGAATGTTCCTTAATATTTTATGCCAAACCTTCAAATTTTTCAAACGTCTCTATGTGGAATGTCATGCAGACACATCCGTGTGTCAAACGTCGGCTGCGAAATAATGGGACAGGCCCAGCGATCTGTGGAAGGGAAGTATGGCATGCCTGAGCTATGCATTGTTGCGCCTATCTGCCGGAAATGACAATAACGGTGACAATTTCCTACAAAATAATCATCTCTGTGTTTGCCTGACAGAAAGTATTCACACATCCGCGGCATTTTATTATTGACAAAAAAAAATATTAATTATGAAGTTGTGTTAGCCTCCAGTGACGTATTGTTAGTAAAAATTAAGAAGTTTTGTTAGCCTCCAATGACGTGATGTTCATAACAATTAAGAAGTTGTGTTAGCCTCCAGTGACGTATTGTTCATAACAATTAAGAATTTTTTAGCCTCCAATGATGTAATGTTCATAACAATTAAGAAGTTGTGTTAGCCTCCAGTGACGTAATACTCATAACCTTACTAAGTTTCATAAAAACGGCCAACACTCTCCAGAATTGGAATGGGAACAAACACAGACAGACTGGCACACAGACAACGTGGTGATCTACTAAGCTTGCTTCCTTTCCTTAAGCAATATAAGCTGGCAGAAAATAGTTCTTTTGGACAATGTTTTTGTGCGTCCATATTTGTGTGTCCCAGTACGGAGTGAACATTGTCTTCTTGCAGGTCAGTAATTCCGCTTTACCTAGTAAACCGTGTTGTAATATAATTTATATATATTCCGAATTATTATCAATAACTTCCTTGAATTGCCAATTTCAATATGTCACATTTGCAATTATTACTGCATGAATACGTTTCTTTGTGTAATGTTATTCTTTGTAGGTGTTGTATTCAAAATTGCAAAAAGGATCAACCTATGAACAAAAATTAAGGTTATTACATTTCAGTTTTAAAAATATAGGTACATTCATTTAGGAAAACTTAAAGTTGATGAGTAACATCTTCACAAAGTTGCCTCATAATTTCTCTGCATCAAGCAAGAACGAAACAAGAATCCCCAGACCTAAAGCTAGACAATATAGAGCAGCAGGAGAAACTTACAGGAAACTTAAAAGTCATTTGGTGTCAGAGAGAACCATCACCAAACACGTGGGAATAGGAAATATTAAAAACATAAATTGGTAAAATTAATGTAAAGTTACTAATTGTTATAAAATTAAGTTAATTATTTCTCAAAATTTAAGTAGCTGGATTGTATTTAGTAGAAGCCACAAACGGGAAAATATTCCAGATTTTGTAGGGAGGATAGCAAGCAGACCATGCCAAATTCGAAAAGTGCCGTAGATTTTGAATTAATTTAATTTTAGTAAACAGCCCAAGTTGCTTTAATTATATCAATGTGTGACTGAATGAGGCAGCAATGGTTATGTGAGATTTTAATGTTACCTGCCTGTACAAAATTCACAGTTTCTATAGGCTGCATTAAAAGTGTCGATTAACAGGGAACATAATCGTACCTTTGATACTGTAAAGTGGTGACACGAAAAACTACTCTTTCCTCAGATGTACCTCTGGGTTACTGATCTGATAGATACTCTTTTATGTCATGGCTGACAGTTGAACTCACGTCCTTGAATATAGCATAGTCAGACAGTCTAAACCAAGCAGCCCCGCGGGGCTATCCTTTGTCTCAACATAAAGAATATGAGATTTTTACAATTCCGGACAGTGAATGCATGCTGATGTGCAATAATATTTATTTATTTTAGTTGTAAAGCGCGATGGATTTTATGATTAAAACAAGTTTTGTTAAAAAACGCGATCTCAACCAGTGTAAATATATGGATGCACAGCTACACTAAAGGGCAGAAAATTATTTTATGTTTTGTTGACCGTGCATCTTATTACAGTATTTGTAAATAACCAACTTGACACACAATTCTTTTTCCTAGATTTGTTTATTCCATTTCTCTACATGTTTCGAGCAACCAAGTGCTCATCATCAGGAGAGTGAATTGTATCAATACGACCTCTGGTATATGTCACTCTATGTAGGTGACCGTGTGGCATGCAGGTTCCATCCAAACCTGCATCCCACACGGTCACCTACATAGAGTGACATATACCAGAGGTCGTATTGATACAATTCACTCTCCTGATGATGAGCACTTGGTTGCTCGAAACATGTAGAGAATTGGAATAAACAAATATAAGAAAAAAAATTGTACGTCAAGTTGGTTATTTACAAAGAAAGGCAAAAAATTACTGTCGTCACAGTTTCCAGAACTACAATTTTCGGTGGTGCAGTGATTTGGGCCTCAAATATAAAACAACCCATATCAACCGCTTCACAACTTTTACTAACGTCACCCTTATACACAAAATTTTTTTTTGTGTAATATAATGTTCCATTATACATTAGTATTCCCAAGTGGTCTCTTTCCCTACAGCCATATCCTATACTTAGGTTCCGTATGCAATCTTTTCCCTCGATTTTAGTGCCAAACGTCGATAATCTACCCTTAAGATGGGATGAAGGCAAAGTTTTCTGTGTTACCGTATTGCGTGTCACATGTGTTTTATTGTAAAACAAAATATCTTTTTATCATTATTGGCTATTCTATGTGAAGTTGTCTGGATGCGCGCTACCAAGTCATATCGAGAGACAGTGGAGCTGTTGCTGCAATCATTAATAACCTCGGAACTAGATTGAGGCGAATGGTCAGCTTCAATCGCCGGCCACTTTAGTCCTGAATAAACGGCACCCGATAACCTTTGAAAAGGAGTCTGGGTGGGCTTCTGAGACTGTCAGGATCATATGGAGAAGAGAAACATTTCTTGCGCCTGCTGGAGACCAGCCCGAAGCTGAGTGCACTGTCCAGTTACTTGAGTTGCTCTATGTGATCAATATGTTGTGAAGGTTCTCTGTATGTTTTGGTGATGCCTTATCTCTTACCCTACATTCCTCTTGCCGACATACTTCTCTCAGACTTTGGTTCACAAACGTTCTCAACTACGTGTGTTTTATACTTTCTAGTACTCTAAATTTCCTCGAAGCTCCGGTAATAAATACACTGAACACCCACACCATTTCGACCCTTGTATCATCAATATCAGATATTTACGACACGTCTTTCGGTTCTAAATATCCATCCCCATCGCAGTAAGATTTACAGGTATTTCGTACCAATATTAATAGTCCTATCATTAAAATCGTGTTTATGTATTGATTAAAATAGTTGCGTACCTGCATCCAGAGTAGTTTCCTTTCTTGTCGTTTTGTGTCTATATTTGTTAATTTCTATTGCATCTAATTTCATTCTAATTAGTTAATTTATTTATAGTTTTTCCACTATGATATTTTTAAGTGACTGATTCATAAATGTTATAACAAGTGCAGCTATTCTTAAAATATTTAAATCATATTCTATCAAGCAACATAATGGTGGCTTTTAGACTCGAAAATTCTACGTCGTAAATATGATATATATGTGGTAAAAAGCTGAACTCTGTATTTTCTGTTTGGTTGGCCGTGCATCCTAATAGAATGGTAGTCTATTTTTATTACCAACTTGATGCATAAATTCTTTATTTTAATACATTTATTATATTCCTCTACATGTTTCGAGCACTATTATGCTCATCTTCAGGAGGACAAATAGTATTAGTACAGCTTCTGGTACGAGAAGCAGTCCTCTCGTAGCCTGCGTACTGAACGGTCACCTAAAGACAGTGACGAAACCAGAAGCTTTACTAATACAATTTGTCCTCCTGAAGATGAGCATAATAGTGCTCGAAACATGTAGAGGAATATAATAAATGTATTAGAATAAAGAATTTGTGCATCAAGTTGGTAATAAAAATAGATTGTCATTCTCTATTTTCTGTTCGCTAAAACAAACAAATCAGGTCTGTGTAAATGAGGTTCTGGACTCTTCGTTTTCGAGACCAATTGAAGAGAGACGCACCAAGCTAGTGCAAACGTGCCTCCACGGGATCTTACACGTTCACACCTAAGCATGTTGCTTGGTACGCAGTGTAATGTGTAACACCAGTCGGTTTTCTGTTCCAAAGTCGGTCGAAGAATACACATTCGTGGAGATGGATGACCTACATAAACGACATGATTGGCCAGTACCGTAATGAGGTCTGCAGTAGTATTGTGAACTAAAGTACTTCATGTGTATGGTGAGCCATGTTGAGAAGGATATGTGGTCGGTTTGAGGGTTTGCCTATAATGCACAGATTGTTGCCGCTTGGTGTACACTCACAAACTGCGCTTGTATGCAAGCCTCGAAATTTGTAGACCCAAGAGCCCGCTGAATCTACTGCGTTCATAAATTAATGCAGTATTATTCCTACCTGCCATGTAGTGGGTCCCTGTCACCACGGCATGGCGCGTCCTCAGGTTGCGGATAGAGGAACGGCCTCCTTTATGGAGGGTAGCTGCGAATAAATTAAATAAGCAGTCGCGGACAGCCGACGAAGGGTGGTTCTCCAGCTTGGGGTTGGGCGAGGTGCTAACAAGCCCTCCCTGTAAAAAACTTAGTTAAGAAACACTCACATGCGGGATGCTTGCTCTGGAGACAAAATAATCCGGAGGTAAACTACTCCACCACTCGGATTCCGGGGGGGGGGGGTGTTTCTAGGGGAAGCATCGAGCAGCATACCACTGGGGAGACCTCGGCGTAGATGGGTGGATAATATTGGGATGGATCTCCAGGAGGTGGGATGTGGGTATATGGACTGGATTGGGCTGGCCCAGGATAGGGACAGGTGGCGGACGCTTGTGAGGGCGGTAATGAACCTTCGGGTTCCGTGAAATGCGGGGAATTTCTTGACTAGCCGCAGACCAGTTAGTTTCTAAAGAAGGACTCTGCACCATGGAGTAAGGAAGTAACTAAGTATTATTCCTACCTGATGATACAAAGTCACATAACGAGCAGACATTTTTCCATCTTCCTTTCTCTGCCTCTTCAGAACTAGGATATGCATATTGCATTTTTCGCCAATTACAAATGCAAATTCAATGTATTATAATTCAGTAACCGGCGTGCGTCCTACTTTGGTTGGGGTCCAAGAAGAGACGTCGAAAACTTTTGCTTTTTTGAATGAGACTCAAGGAAAATCCTCACGTCCACAGCATTAGCCAGGGAGTACTAGACAAAAAGATAGCAGAATTGGTACTTTGGATGCATTGACAAGACTTTCCATTTTCAGGATATCGTTATGTGGCACTACATAAAACACCTGTAGAGGGCTGCAAACAACAAGTAGTGTTAATATAATATTTAATACACAGATATTTTATGTTTGACAGTTGTCACTTTCTATTGTAATCCATGTACATGTTCCGATAATCCATTACTAAATCAGGGGTGGGTCTTAAAAATCGATAGCTTCCCATAATCGAGAAAATATGATATTAGGGTAGCCATGTCAAGAGTGAGAGGGGTGGAACACATAACACATGTGGGGAAGACCAGAAATGCATATAAGATATTAGTGAGCAAAGAGGAAGGTGTGTCGAGGTGTTATTTTTAGAATTATTCGCTGTTGTTACTTACATTTATATTCACTATTATTTCACTTTTTAACTGTATAAATATTTATTCAAAGTGGTTAGGGGAACATTGTTGTAACTTGTCCTCGAAAATGCTGTAAATACTTTCTTTGTAATAAATCTTTAAAAAAAAAAACAGGAAGGTGAAATACACGTGGTTTGGCCTAAGCCAATCTAGGAACATAATTTTAAATTGGGTCGTAGGCAATTAGAATATGAAGTTGTGGAATGAATTTAACTGGTCTAGGATAAGGTCCAGCAACGGTATTTTGTAAACATGATAATAATAATAATAATAATAATAATTTTCATAAAAATCTGTAATTTTTTGAATGACAGACCCGCGACTTTTCAAAATACTATGCGCCACTGACTTAGTCATATAAAATGTCCCATAAAGCTGGAAACATAAGGTAAAGTAACTTATTCGTGGCACGTTGATAAGACGAATAGGGCCAATGGCGTGGCCGGCGAAGAGATCCGGTCTTAATCCACTGAATTTGTATCTCTGTGGTCACCTTAAGACGTTGGTCTACGCGGAGCACATTCAGAGGCGTGTACATATGCGTCAGCGAACCATCGACACGTCTCACACCATCACCCTGACACCATACGCCTTGTGACTGCTGCCTGGATAACTCGTCTACATGTGTGTGTCAGTGACAACACGGGACACACTCACGTTCTGTGAATACCAGCTGCTTTATTTTTTCCCCCTATGCTTACAGACTTATGAGACAACCTGTATGATGTGCAGCTAACTAGAACGAAGAGAATCACATTTGAGTGTAAACGGCAAGAGCTGTGCTGGGCGACACTGTAGAAAGAGCTACCTTGAGACCTAAACGACTTGGACGTTTCGCCTGTCCTTTTGAGATGTGTAACAGTAACTGCGTCGATGTATTCATCTGCTCGGACACCTTTCATTAAACATTCGAACCTACATTTTCGTTAATAACATGTAGAGAGTGTGGAAAACGCAATGAGTTTGCCTGTGAAGCTGTGGCAATATTTCATATTTTTTGTTGAGACCAATTACCTCCACCACCGCTTTTACAGTCTTGTGGCAATATGATTCTCAGGTCATTGCCCACCTGGGAAAATCTTCTTTCATCTGTTCAAGTTCACTGACCATAAATCAAGGTTAAGAGTTTCAACAGAGTGGTTTATTTGTGAAGAGAGAGCACGTAATGAATGCAAGGATATCTATCGCCGTTCATTACTACCTGAAGTTTAGCTAAGGTCCTCAGTGTCTAACGTCAGCCAGAGGCAGAAACCAACAGCCTGTGATCTTGAAGCTGTCGGAATGTGGACCTTGTATCGTGCTGCTCTCTGTTACACAAATGGTATACTACGTCTGACTCGGCAAGGAGAAGTGTGCAGTGCTGTCGTCTGTACGTAAGTCAATGAATGGATGAGAAAGTAACATAAGGGGGTAAAGAAAGAAAAAAAAATTGGATCGAAGAAAGGAAATGAAAATGCATGTCACCACAAAATTACAGATCACGCTTCAACTGCGGTGGCATTTATAATAGAACCGAATGAAACAGAGAATAACTAGGTCTTTGAATTGTTCAGTATACAGCGTAACGATTCCTGTGTTATTTAACCAAAGCTGCAGAGACTACAGAAGTTAGATTCCCTTGGAATAATTATTTGTTTTTTAATAATACTTTCAACACAATCTATATCGGCCGTGCTGTGGATCAGGCCATTAGTTACCGGCCTCTCGCCGCGGAGTCCTAGATGTGATGGCAGGCCATTCCATGTGGGATTTTTGGTAGACACAGTGGCACTAGGACAGGTTTGTCTCCAAGTGTTCTGGTTTTCCCCTGTGCGTATTATTCCGCCAGTTCTGCATACTCATTTATCTGTCACCGAAGCGGTTTAATCTTAGCAACTGGCAGCGTCGTTAAATAAGACACTTTAAAAGTAACCGATATCATTCCTTTCCTAAACCATCCGGAAATATTTGTGGTGGTTCGACATATGTCTGTTTCAGAGTACTATTAATACTGTTGAAGACTCGAAGGAAAGCCTCTTCATTTTCCTCTTAAAATTATTATGTTATCTTTAATATATTCAATGCCCTTTAATTGCAACATTTCGAGTCGAAACGCGGAGTTACGCCTGAGATAGTATACTCGCACACTTAGATAGAGCGGTGGTGACTTTTAGCACTTCGAGACGGTACACATGTACCGGCTGGCAACGAAAATAGACATTTTTGGTGCAATCTATCACCTAAGAAAGCATTTTGGGTTCTAAAGATAAACCGTAATGTACTATATGGCATTTTAACACTGATCACTGACTAACAATGACTTAGTTGATTCCGCCGTCTCGTCTTTTTCCGACTGGCGTGAGATAAACATCGGAAGAACCTCAGAATATCCCGTCAATTTGGTGCCCCAGGGAAACCCAGTTATTGATGTCTTTATTCCTTGCCTCCTTTCTTCCTCTTCATAATTTGTCCTTTTCACATTACTCTCCCGCTTTCCTTTAATATACCCTTTATTCGTCCATTTCTTTACTATCTCTCTCCTCCTTCCTATTTTTATGTCTTTTATCTCCTTTATGTTAAAACAGTTTGGATAAATGTCGCTCAAATTTATTGTGACGTCTTCATCTAAGTGCACCTACCGTGTGAGGACAAAAGTTTGGGCAAGTAGGTGTACATAATGTGGCTTATATGTAATATGTATTAGTAAATATTATACACTTCAGAACAGTACACTTTCAATAAACAGTATTTCATAAGTAGCACAGACATTAGCAAAGTAACTAATTAGATATAAGCATATTGTAGGCCTTAGTCAGCTGTCATTACATGAATATCAATGCAGGAAATGGAGTGAAGGTATTAATTATTAAATTGTTTCCAGTCGTAATAATGGTAACTAATATTAAACTCAGTAAAACTGGAGACAAGTTTAACTTACAAGTTGGCTGGAGGTAAGTGCCTTATGTGGATGGGGATACACGGAATAGCTCAGGGATGTACATGTGGTGAACTTTGACTTATCGATGTTTAACACTAACGTACTACTGCTAGATGTTTTGTTAGGGAAGGTCACAGTGAACCCAGGATCTGCCTTAAGACATTCTGCAGTTCTGTACACAGCTCCTTCTTCCTATATCACAGCGTAACATCATTTAAAATATTACTGCAGGTTGTCCCTCAATTTGAAACAAAATAAACTTGGAATATAAAATATTAGAAGTTATTACACAGCGGAGATTACATCTTCAGTTTTCAGCAGTCAAAAAGTTGCTTTACTGTTGAAGACGGAACGGATAAGTTGTCCCGAAACGACGGTAACTAATTATCAATCTACGCTGCTTTACGTCCCAGAAGAGCGAGGATCAGATCAACTGAACAAAATATTCAGTTTGTTGCATTGTATAATCTGACAAACTGCTCTAGGGATGTATAATGTTTCTCTAGCACATAAGTTGCGGTGTTTTTATTTTTCCAAGACCGCGTGTAAACGCACTCTTCGACGTCACCGGGGGGGGGGGGGGGGGGGGGTTGGCCTTGCGCCCCTTTTTGTGTTTTTGTGGGGGCGCGCCCCCCTGAAAAGACGTCCCCTTTTTGGGGTCCTTTTCTTTGGG
>Ga0131853_10026175_pt1 | contig 10495 bp, 7 predicted proteins | sample TergutLab28metaG_FD_92764 | JGI IMG/M metagenome (GOLD analysis project Ga0131853, IMG submission 92764) | Labiotermes labralis P1 segment gut microbial communities from Petit-Saut dam, French Guiana - Lab288 P1 (version 2) (version 2) | ecosystem: Host-associated > Arthropoda: Insects >... | reverse complement strand
GCCACAGGAGCTGCACGGCCCGGGCGGTGAGCTCGTGGGACCGGTCGCCGGTGGACCTCCGCTCGGCGGAGAGGGTGTCGAGCGCGACCTTCCAGCCCGCGCCCGCCTCGCCGAGGCGGTAGCGGTCGGGCAGGACGACGTCGGTGAGGAAGACCTCGCAGAAGCTGGCGCCGCCGGTCATCTGGCGCAGCGGACGCACCTCGACACCGGGTGTGTTCATGGGGACGATAAACATGGTCAGGCCCCGGTGCTTGGGCGCCTGCGGGTCGGTGCGCACCAGCGCGAGGCCGATGTCGGCGAACTGGGCGTTCGACGTCCAGACCTTCTGCCCTTCGATCCGCCAGGCGTCGCCCTCCCGGGTTCCCTTGGTACGGACGCCTGCGAGGTCGGAGCCGGCCTGGGGCTCGGAGAACAGCTGGCAGGCGACCATGTCGCCGCGCCGGATGGGGACCGCGAACTCGGTCTTCTGCTCCGGAGTGCCGTGGGCGAGCAGCGCCGCGCCCACGGTGCCGAGGCCGATGCGCAGCGGGCTCATGTCCGCGACGTCGAACTCGCCCTCCAGGAGCCGGAACAGCCGCTCGTAGGAGTCGCCGAGTCCCCGGCCGCCGTACTCCGCGGGGCCGGTGATCCAGCCGAACCCGGCGTCCCACTTCGCGCGCTGCCACCGCCGGGCGGCATCCGCCTCGGCCCGTTCCTCCTCGCCGGAGGTCTCATGAAACAGCGCGAGCCGTTCTTCGCCGACACCCCATTCGACGGCCTGCTCGGCCGAGCGGCGGGGCGCGCTGGCCGCGAGGAACCGGGCCGCCTCGGTCGCGAACTCCCGTTCGCCGTCGTCGACGGCCAGGCTGATCAGGTCGTCTTCACTATTACCCGTGGTTTCCATCGTCACCGTCCCAGGGCCGTGAGCATCAGGGCGCGCTGCCGGGCCGGGCCGCCGGTGAGCGCCGCCGAGGCGACCGCGCGCTTGTAGTACAGGTGGATCGGGTGCTCCCAGGTGAAGCCGATACCGCCGTGAATCTCGACGCTTTCCGTGCAGGCGAACACGGCGGCCTCGGCGGCCTCGGCGAGCGCGAGGTGCGCGAGGACGGCGGCGTCGCCGGCGCCGGAATCGAAGGCGGCCCCGGCGGCGTACGCGGCGGACGTCGCGGTCTCAATCGCGAGCAGCACGTCGGCGCACTTCTGCTTGATCGCCTGGAAGGAGCCGATGACCCGGCCGAACTGCTCGCGTACCTTGGCGTATTCGACCGCCAGGTCCAGGGCGCGGCGGGCGACGCCCGCCAGTTCCGCCGCCAGCGCGCCCGACGCCGGGACCAGGGCCGCCCGCAGGACGTCGCCTCCCGTTCCCGGCTTGCCCACGAGACGGCCCGGGGCGGCGTCGAAGATCACCGTGCTGAGCCGCCGCGTGGCGTCCAGGCTGGGCAGCGTGTCCACCCGGACCCGGTTTCCGGCGTCGACGGCATACATTCCCGGCCCTTCGGGTCCAGCCGCCGGAACGAGCAGGGTGCCGGCCGTGTGGGCGTCCAGGATGAATTCCTCTTCCCCGGTCAGCGCGTAGCCGCCGGGGACAAGCTCGGCGCGGGCGCGGAACGCGTCATCCGCGGTGGATCCGGCCAGCCAGCCGCTGGCCGCCACCGCGACGATCCGGGATCCATCGCACAGGCCGGGAAGGAACTCGCCGCACGCTTCCGTGTCGCCGGTGGCGAGCAGAAGGCTCGCGGCGAGCGCGGACGACGACAGCAGCGGGCCGCACACGAGGGCCCGGCCCGCTTCCTCCTGGATGATCTGCGCCTCGGACAGTCCGAATCCGCTGCCTCCGTGTTCCTCGGGCACCATCAGCGACTGCAGGCCGAGTTCGACGGCCATCCGCTGCCACAAGCCGCGGTCGAAGCCCTCGGCGGACTCCATCTGTCGGCGCACTTCCTCTTCGGGAGAGTACCTGGCGAAGAACGAGCGCACCGAGGCGCGCAGCTCCCGCCTTTCAGCGAAAGAGACATCATCCCTGGTCATCGGCGGCTCCACTGTCAGGGTTGTCCGTTGGAAGGCTACTCGCGACATGAGCAGGCAGCCATAAAATAGATTACTATATGAACTGTTTAGCACGGAAGGCCGGGGCCCGGCACTACACGAAAGGACCGCGACATGCCGCTGGACGACGACCTACGCGACGGACTGGTTCTGCCCGCTATCTGCGCGCCGATGTTCCTGGTGTCGGGCCCGGACCTGGTCCGCGCCGCCTGCCAGGCCGGGATCATGGCCGGCTTCCCCCGGCACAACGCCCGCACGTTCGAGACGTTCGCCCGGTGGCTGGGAGATATCCGGGGCGGGCTGGACCAGTACGCGGCGGACCATCCCGGCGCCCGCACCGGCCCCCTCGCCGTCAACCTGTCCACCCGGATGGAGCCCGCCGAACTCGATGAGCACCTGCGGCTGTGCGTCCGCCACGGGGTCAAGGTCATCATCTCCGCCGCCGGGGATCCGACGGAGCTCACCAAGCGGGTCCACGGCCACGGCCTGCGGGTCTTCCACGACGTCACGACGTTGCGGTTCGCGGAGAAGGCGGCCGCGGCCGGCGTGGACGGGATGACGTGCATCGGCGCGGGCGGCGGCGGGAAGTCCGGGACCATTTCTCACCTGGTCTTCGTCCCGAAGGTACGTCAGATGTTCGGCGGCACGATCATCTGCGCCGGGGCCGTGGCGACGGGCGCGGCTATCCGAGCGGCGGAACTGCTCGGCGCGGACCTGGCCTATCTCGGCACCCGGTTCATCGCCACCCGGGAGTCCCTGGCCGACCCCCGGCACAAGAAGATGCTGACCGAGGCGGGCTCGTCCGACCTGCGGTACACGGGCGCGATCGGCGGAATCCCCGCGAACTGGCTCGCCGAGTCGATGCGCGGCGCCGGGGTCGACCCGGACGACCCGCCGACGGAGTTGCCGCCCGGCGCGAAGCCGTGGAAGACGGTCTGGTCAGCGGGGCAGGGCGTCGACCTGATCGACGACGTGCCGTCCGTCGCGGACACGGTGCTCCGCCTGCGCCGGGAGTACGCGGCGGCCTGCGCCACCCCGGATATGGCCGACGTGGCCCGCGTCCTGAACCGGGTCGAGGACGCCGGGAAGCCCTGACCCGGCCGCGTCAAGGCTCGGGCTGGCCGACGTCGAGGATCCACCGCGACAGGATGCGTTCCGCCTCGGTGTCCGCCGGCATCGCGGTGTCCGGGCCAGCCTCGGCGGCGACCAGGGCGTCGAGCAGGCCGTCGGCGAGTTCGCCGAGCAAGGACATCTCAGCGGGAAGCCCGACCGCGTGCTGGATGGTGATGATGCCGTGCAGCCCGGTCCACAGCGTGTGGGCGGACTGACGCGGTGGGAGGCGCAGGGCATGGCCCGCGGACGCGCACGCGCCGAGAGCGGCCCGGAACCGGCCGGATACCCGCCGCGCCGGGTGGGCGGACGCCTGGGCCCACTCGACGGGCGGCTGGCCGATTTCGTACATCAGCCGGTACTGGCCGGGGTTGTCCACGGCGAACTGGCAGTACGCGCGAACCTGGGCCCGTAGCCGTTCCCGCGGCCCCCGGTCCGCTGCCGCCGTGTCGGCCTCGCTCATGCGCTGGGCCAGCTGATCGTACTTGCCGCCGAGCGCAGCCCAGACCAGCTGGGACTTGTCTGGGAAGTGCAGGTAGATGCTGCCGGGCGCGACGCCGACTTCCTTGGCCACTGCCCGGATGGTGAGACGCTCGTGGCTGCCCCATTCGTCCAGCAGCCGGTTGACCGCCTCGAGCACCTCCGATCGCAGCTGGTCGCCCTCGCCACGCCTGCTGCGGCGCCTCCGGGGCTGATCGGCCGTCACGTGCCTCACCGACTTCCGTCCTGGTTTACCGGTGAACAGCAAATCACGGAACGGAAGCCGCCAGCCTGGCGGGAGTACCTCCCGAGACCACGATTCCTCCGCCAGCCGTCTCTGGCCCACGTTTCCGTTCCGGTTGCCCGGGCCACACAAATCATTGAATTAACTTACTAATTTAGCTAAGGTGCCTAAAAGAGCGGCGGGAGCCGTCCAGTCCGACCCGGATAAGCAAGGTGGCTTATGGGAACTGAACTCCCCCCTGACAGGCTCGGAGAGGCGAGCGACCGCACGGGCGACGTCCTGATCGAGGCGTCCGGGCTCAGCGCCGGATACGGGCACCTCTCGGTCCTGCACGACATCGACCTGCACGTGGCCGCGGGCGAGGTGGTCGCGCTCGCGGGACCGAACGGAGCGGGCAAGACGACGCTCATGCTCGCCCTGGCCGGGGTCATAACCGCCGCCCAGGGACAGGTGTCGATCGCGGGCAACCCCACCACGTCGCCCCTCCACCACCGGGCCCGCCGTGGGATGCGGCTGATCACCGAGGACAGGTCCGTCTTCCCGGGGTTGTCGGTCGCGGATAACCTGCGGCTCGCACACAAGTCGCCCGAGCGGCCGCTGGAGCTCTTCCCCGAACTGCGCCCGCTGCTGCGACGGCGAGTGGGGCTACTGTCCGGCGGGGAGCAGCAGATGCTGACGCTGGCCCGGGCCCTGTCGGGGACGGCGAGCCTGCTGCTCGCCGACGAGCTCTCCCTCGGCCTCGCTCCCCTCATCGTGCGGCGGCTCCTGCGGGCGGTGCGTGGCGCGGCCGACCGCGGCATGGGCGTCCTCCTGGTCGAGCAGCACATCCGCAACGCGCTCTCGGTCGCCGACCGGGTCTACGTCATGCGCCAGGGCCGGATCGTCCTGGCCGGGACCTCCGCCGAGATGTCTGCCCAACTGAGCGAGATCGAGTCCTCCTACCTGAGCTAGCGGCGTCGCGCTTGCCCCGGGGTCCCCTCACCGACGATTCCTCCTATTCATGCCATAGCGAAAGGTGCCCGCGTTGATTCAGTTCGGCATGCTGGGCCTGGCGACCGGCTCCCTCTACGTACTGCTCGCCCTCGGGCTGGTGATCATCTACCGGGGCTCCGGCGTCGTGAACTTCGCGCACGGGGCGATCGCGATGGTGGCCGGGTTCCTCTACTGGTATCTCACCCATGACGCGGGCTTCCCCGTCTGGGCGGCCGTGCCGCTCAGCATCGTGGCCGCCGGCTGCGTTGGCCTGCTCATCCATTACGGGGTGATGCGGCCGCTCCGGGAGGCCGCCGCGCTCACCCGCATCATCGCCACGCTGGCCGTCATGATCATCCTGCAGGAAGGAATGGCGCTGATCTACAACGGCCCGGCCCTGGTGGTCGCGCCGCAGCTGCCGACCGGCACGGTGACGCTGTTCGGCGCGGCCGTCGGAGTCGACAAGCTGATCATCCTGGGCGGTGTCCTGGTTATCTCCGCGCTGCTCGGCGCCTTCTACCGGTACACGCAGTTCGGCCGGATGTCGGCCGCCGCCACGCAGAACCCGCAGGCGCTGGCTGGCCTGGGGCACTCCCCCAGCCTCGTCCTGGGAGTCAACTGGTTCATTGGCGCGGCGATGGCGGGCGCCGCCGGCGTGATGCTGGCCCCGATCGAGAACCTGTCGGTCACCGACTACACCCTGCTCGTGGTCCCGGCGCTCGCCGCCGCGGTGGTCGGCAGCCTGTCGTCCTTCCCGCTCGCGCTGGCCGGCGGGCTGGTGATCGGCGTCGCGCAGTCCGAGGTCAGCCGCTACGTGACGGCCCCCGGGTGGACGGACGCGGTGCCCTTCCTCGCCATGATCATCCTGCTGCTGCTCCGGGGAGAAAGGCTGACCAGCCGCACGCAGGCCTCGGTACGGCTTCCCCGGATCGGGACGGGGCGGCTCCGGCCGGGGTCAATCATGGTGGCGTTCGTGCTCGGCGTCCTCGTCATCGAGACTGTGTCGGCGCAGTGGAACGGCGCGATAACCACCAGCCTCGGCACCGCGCTGATCGTCCTGTCCCTCGTGGTCGTAACCGGCTACAGCGGACAGCTGTCACTCGCGCAGTTCGCGATGGCCGGCTGGGGAGCATGGATCGCCGGACTGCTCGCCAAGTCGGGCGCACTGCCGTTTCTTCCGGCCGTCCTTGTCGGCGCGGCCGCCACTCTCCCTCTCGGGCTCGTGGTCGGCGCTATCACCCTGCGGTCCCGGGGCGTGAACCTGGCGATCGTCACGCTCGGCCTCGCCGTCGCGCTGAACAGCCTTGTGTTCAACAACCCCGCGAGCGTCGGCGACGGCACCTTCATCATCCCCGAAGCCAAGATCGGCGGGCTCGACGTCGGCTCGATCGTCTACCCGCAGCGCTACTCGCTCGTCGTTCTCATCGCCTTCACGCTCGCCTGCCTGGCGGTGGCGAACATCCGGCGGGGCCGCAGCGGCCGGCGACTCGTCGCTGTCCGCTCCAACGAGCGCGCGGCGGCTTCCCTCGGCGTCAGCGTCAAGACCGCGAAGCTCGCCGCCTTCGGCTGGTCGGGCCTCATCGCCGGGCTCGGGGGCGCGCTCCTCGCCTTCCAGAACCCGAACATCGACTTCTCCTCCTACGACCCGCTCCAGTCGGTCAACGTCATCGGCGACGCCGTGGTCGGCGGCATCGGCCTGATCACCGGCCCGCTGGCCGGAAGTCAGCTCGGCCCGGGCTCGGTCGTCAGCACCGCGCTCGACAACCTGGGGAACTCAGCGAGCCTGTACCTTCCTTTCGCCGGCGGCGTACTGCTCGCCGTCACGCTGCTGACCCAGCCGGACGGGATCGCCGCCAAGCTCTCGGAGCAGGCGGCGTTCCTCAGTCACCACATCGCCAGGCTGGCCGGCGGGCATCTCCCCCGGATCCGGTCGAAGGCTGCCTCCTCCGCGCAGGACGCTTCCGGCACCCCTCACACGGTGCCGCCCCGGGAACTGTCCATCGACTCCCTGTCGGTGTCCTTCAGCGGAGTGAAGGCACTCACGAACGTCGGACTCACCGTCGGCCCGGGCGAAATCGTCGGCCTCATCGGGCCCAACGGCGCGGGGAAGACAACCCTGATCGACGCGGCCACCGGCTTCATCCGGACTGATCGCGGCCGGATCACGCTCGCGGGCGAGGACATTACCCGGCGGACGGCCAGCGCCCGTGCGCGGCGGGGCCTCGCCCGTTCCTTCCAGTCCCTTGAGCTCTTCGACGACCTGACGGTCCTGGACAATCTCCGTACCGCCTCCGAGCCCTCGAACCTGGGCGCGTACCTGACGGACGCTCTGTGGCCGGCCAAACGCGACCTCACAGTGGCGGCCAAGGCCGCGGTCAGCGAATTCCGCCTCGCCGGGTACCTGGACAACAGGCCGTCCGAGCTGCCTTACGGGGTCCGCCGCCTGGTCGGCATCGCCCGATGCGTCGCGGCCAACCCCTCGGTCGTCGCCCTCGACGAGCCTGCCGCCGGCCTGGACTCCCATGAGGCGGCCGAGCTCGGAGTGCTACTGCGGAACCTGGCGCGGGAGTGGGGCATGGGCATCCTGCTCGTCGAGCACAACGTCGAGCTCGTACTCGGGCTCTGCGACCGCGTCTACGCACTGGACTTCGGGCACGTGATCGCCGACGGCACTCCCGGCGAAATCCGCGACGACCCGGCGGTCGTCAGCGCCTACCTGGGAACCGGCGACGACCACGCCGACGACGACTTCCACCCCCACCTCGCCGACACCACGGCGGACACCGAGTCATAGCTGGAACAGGAGAACACAGATGCGAAACACAAGACGACTGCTGGCCGCCGCCGGCGCGCTGGGCATGCTCGCGCTCACGGCATGCGGCCCCGCGAGCGCGTCCGGGTCGTCCGGCAGCGCCAAGTCCGGGGAGATCAACGTCATGGCGATCTCCGTCCTCCAGTCCTCGAGCCTGTCCTTCCCGGACGAGTCCGCCGCGATGCAGGCCAACGTGGACACCATCAACGCCGCCGGGGGGATCGGCGGCAAGAAGATCAACCTCATTGTCTGCAACGACCAGTTCGATCCGAACGTGGCGGCCAAGTGCGCGCGGCAGGCCGCCTCCGACGACGTCGCCGCCGTGCTGGAGCCGTTCGAGCCCTACACAGAGCAGATCGACCCGATCCTGCAGGCCGCCGGCATCCCGATGGTGTACAGCGAGTTCTCCACCACGACCGACGGCAGCAGCCCCACCGCGTTCCTGCGGGACGCGGGGGTGCCCGGCGGCTACGCGTCGCTGGGCCTCGGGCTCGCGAAGGAGGGCTGCAAGAAGATCGGCGCCGTTGTCGTGCAGGAGAGCAACAACCTGCTCGGCGAGAAGTGGCTGGCCAACGGCGCGAAGATCGGGGGCGTCCCGGTAGTCCAGGCTCCGGTGACCCAGGACCAGGCCGACTTCTCATCACCGGTCGCCAAGCTGGCCTCCCAGGGAGCGGACTGCCTGGTGCCCGACACGCTTCCGCAGCAGGGGGCCAAGGTCGTGTCCGCCGCCGCTCAGTCCGGCCATCGCCTCCGACTGGGGGCTATCTCCGCCGAATTCGCCGCACCCCAGCTGGCCGCGCTCGGGTCCGCCGCGAACGGCATGCTGCTGACGGGGCAGAACTATCAGCCCTCAGACACCTCCGTCCCGGCCGTCAAGGCGGTCCTCGACGGCATGGCCAAGTACTCGCCGAAGGTGCCCCTGCAGGACAACTTCGGCATCGGGGGCTGGGCCAGTGTGACCGGCCTGGCAGAGGTGCTGAAGTCAGTCCACGGCCCCGTCACCAAGGACTCCGTCATGCAGGCCGCCGCAAAGGCCTCGTACGACACCGGTCTCTACGCGTCTTTCTCCGCGTCCAGTCCCCCTCCGGTGAGCGCGTTCCCGCGCGCCAAGAACTGGTCTTACCTCACGTGGACAGTCCAGCACGGCAAGCCGGTACTCAAGAGCCGCCGCTTCATTCCGGTCCCTGCGGGCCTGTGACCGCAGCCGGGCCGGCCGCCGGAAGGCGTCGTCGGCCCGGCTCCCCCACCACCCTGGATCCGCAGCAAGCCGCATTACGACGACTTCCTCGGCGGGCGGCGCCTGGCTGTGGGACCCGGTCGGCGCCGAGCCGAGGACCGCACGCTACTTCGCCCATTACACCGCGCTGCCGACCCGCATCGAGCTGGCGGACGAAATCCGGGCCGGGCGCCTTTCCTGCACCGACGCGTTCGCGAGCCTCTCCCCCCGGGCGGCCCGCGAGTTCGCGCTCTGTTCCGGCTTTCTCGGCCCCCCGCTGGACTCCCTGACCGCCGGAGATTCCCCGGCCCGGACCGCTTAGGCCGAGATCACCGCGGACCCGAACTCCCGGATGATCTCGATCGCGTGGTCCGCGTCGTCTCCGGGCGGCTCGAAGACGACCCAGGTGGCACCAGCCTCGGCCAGTTGCCCGGCCGCGTCCGCGATCGTCTCGTATCCGGCGGCGACATCGTTGATCGCCGTCCACTGCACCTGGATGTCCAGCGCCGCGCCGTCGCGGCCGGCGTCAGTTGCCTGCTGGCGAACATCGCTTATCGCGGCCGCCAGCGCGGCGGGAGAACTGATCGCGGGAGTCCGCGTCGTCCTCGACTTTTCCTCCCCCATGATCAGCGGCGTCCAGCCCTGCCCCACCCGCGCCGCCCTGCTGCGCGCGGCGGCGCTGTTGCCGCCGATCCACAGCGGCGGGTGCGGCAGTTGCACGGGCGCCGGGAGCAAGGCCTGACCAAGGGCGGTGAACCTCCGGCCGTCGTACCGGTACTCCGGCTCCGTCCACGCCGCGGTCAGCACCTTGAGGGACTCGTCGAACAGCTCGTTGCGCTCGGCGAATTCGACTCCGAGCGCGGCGTACTCCGAGCGCAGGTACCCGGTTCCGGCGGCCACCGTCAGGCGGCCGCCGGACAGCACGTCCGTCGTCGCGATCTGCTTGGCCAGGAGCAGCGGATTCCGGTAGGGCAGCACCAGGAGGTAGGTCATGAGCCGGATCCGCCGGGTCGCGGCGGCCACGAAGGCGAGGGCCGTCAACGGGTCGAGGCTGGCGTGCCCGCCGGTCGCCATCCACTTCGCGGACGGCGCCGGGTGCTCGGTGAACGCGATCGCGCCAAATCCCGCGTCCTCTGCGGCGGCCGCCAGGCTCGCCATCGTCGGGGGCCGGAGAAGCCGGGAGTCGCAGCCCGCTTGCATCGGGTACCGGAGGGTGAACTTCACCGGGACTGGCTCCCGTCCGCCATTCGGCTGCCGTGTTCGCCGTCCTCAAGATACGAAGCGAGCGAGGCGGCGGGCGGCAGGGTGACGAAGCCGGCGTCGGGCCAGTGCCACCACCGTGACGCCGCCATCGTCCCGCCGTCGGGATGAAGACTGCTGCCGGTCACGTAGCGGGACAGGCCCGAGGCCAGGAAGAGCACGCAACCGCTGAAGTCCTCGCCTTCGCCCTCGCGTCCCATCGGGATCCCGATCCGGACGGCGAGGTCCCCGGCGCCGGTGCCCCCGGTGGCCGACATGTGCTCGGTCGGGATCCGGTCCGGGGCGACCGTGTTCACCCGGATCCCGGAATCGGCGAGCTCGACGGCGAGGCTGCGCGAGAAGTTGAGCACCGCCGCCTTCATGCCCGCGTAGATGG
>Ga0131853_10026174_pt1 | contig 10495 bp, 5 predicted proteins | sample TergutLab28metaG_FD_92764 | JGI IMG/M metagenome (GOLD analysis project Ga0131853, IMG submission 92764) | Labiotermes labralis P1 segment gut microbial communities from Petit-Saut dam, French Guiana - Lab288 P1 (version 2) (version 2) | ecosystem: Host-associated > Arthropoda: Insects >... | reverse complement strand
GTCCAACAATCCCCCCCCCCCCACAAAACCCCCAATCCCATTAGGACCTTCCCCCCCGCCCACCCAGTTCCCCCGGCCCAACCCCTTTTTGTCCCCGCGCCCCCCCCCCCCCCCCCCGCTCCACCCAACATGGCTGTCTGCTGTTGGCTTTACTATACTACTTCTGTCTAAGTCTTGGGCTCTGAAGTTGCGGTTGTCAGGTTTTGTGACCAATCTTGTCCCGCTACCCTATACAAGAACTCACTTTGCAAATATAGATGTGGACGGGAGGAATTAATATTCTGTATCAGGGTGTACCATACTAACGTATATTTCTTCTGCATACTCACAGGCATCCCAAGAGGTCTTACTGTTTCTTGTTATGATAAATATCCAGGTTATTTGGATATCAGTCCAGCATTTGTCAAGAGAGTGCTGCTCCTACTGTCCGAAAACAGGACATTTAGGCTGAGGTTCCTCATGGTTCCATCTGCACATATTTATAGATTCTGAAGTCGTAAATCCACAACTATTTGAGACTCGAAAGCAGATGAGGAAAGGAGAAGTGGAAGAATAAGAAGAAGAAGAAGAACTAAGAGGAATAGTGAGGGGTGATACGTTTAGTGCAGAGAGGGAGGAGTCTAGTTCCCGGTTGTGCCCGCTTGTCCTTCTTGTACAAGTAGCCTGGCAGAAAGTTAGAACTTTTCGAAGAGAAATATGTAAGGGGCTTGGAAGTGGACAGTTTTTGTTGTGGAGAAGAGGGGGTGGGGCCGAGCCTGTGAGCAGAATTTTAAACGCTGTCGAATATCGTATTTCTATGACTGCATTAGCACGGGGTTCAAATAACTGTGTGAGGAGTGGATTTGGCCGGAAATTTTTAACTTATTACTGGGAAGGCTGCGTGAGAAGCGTGAAGTGCAACGCGGAGTTCGGAGTAAACTACTCAGCATTCGCTATAAGATCGAGAAAAACCACTGGAAACTTAGATGGGTTTGCCCGATTGAAGGACTTTTCCGGATGCATGTTGAATCCTAGCCAGGACTATATTTCTTGTGCCCTTTTTAAAGGAGGTAATAAAACGTTTAAAATTCCTCATTCTGTGATGTTGAGAGAAGTGACACAGAATGTGCCCTGTTTGACCTCCGAGGACCGTCCATCGTGATATATTCTTATAATAAAACAGACGAGATGCACTAGTTTCTCAAAATTATTTTTTGGAATAGAACTCTACATGTTTCGGAGAGGTCTTCTGTCTATCACCAGGAGTCTAGAACTGTATACACAGCAATGGGTATATGTCATACAGGTTATGCTGACTGCTTGCTAGCAAGTATACAGTTCTAGACTCCTGATCATGGACAGAAAACCAACCCGAAACATGTAGATTTCTATTCCAAAAATAAATGTGAGAAGTAGTGCATCTCGTTAGTTTTATTACAAGAATAAGAACAGAGTGTGGATCGAAGTTTTAATATTGGTGTTTTCGAAGTGATATATTGTGGGATCCGGGTGCACGGAGATATGAAACCGTGACACTAAGTTATATCCAGTGTTTTGAAGGGCCGCATGTCCTTGTTCTTCAAAGTTAAAGAAGTCGCATACCAGCATATGTCAGCTCTGCGAGACACCCCAGCGAGGGCCACAAATATAGCAGGATAAAAAAAGAAAGGGCTATGCTTGGCAGGCACTGAATGGAAGTAACCCTACACACACTCGACACCGGCGCTAAAAGTGGTGGGTGTTCAACGCCATTCCGATTCCCATTTGACAGGAGACTGGGTGGGCCTCTCTGGATGTGCCTGGACAGTCACGCATCCACCGAAGTACGAACCCTTCAGCCCATAGTGAGTTGTCGTACCAACTACGCTATGCAGTCCGTCTATCGCCAGGTGTCATAAAGCTTTTTATCCTGACCTCAACACATGTAGACCATCTGGTAGGTAAACAAGCAGCACTTTTGCCTGTACACACACTCCAGCCTCATATTCTAGGTATAACGGAGACCCTTTTCCCTACGGTAAAAGCAAATGTATCGTGAAGGCGACATTATCTTTAGCATCAGACGTGAGAATGAGTGCGATTACGTCACAACTGTCATACACCTTAATGGTGTGTACACGGACAGATTGGCTTCCGTGTTGACAAGTCCATCAGCATGGATTTGTAAAGATAGGCAAGACGTTTCGGAAATGTGCATTCAAAACAAAAAAATAAGTCCGCTTGAAAATTTGGTATTGAGAAAGATTTATTTTAACATAAGCGGAAGTGTGATACTCAAAACTTAGTTTGGTAAATGTGTGCTGTCTTATCGCCGAACTGAAGTGTGGGACTGAATACATGTGCACCGAGCCGGAACGGTGCTGCTGTTGGTAACAAGTGATGATTACACCGAGGCAGGTAATGAACACAGACCTGTCGTCATTTCCGGCAGGTCCACTATACAATAGGAGTTCCCAACTACACTTCCAGACAGGAAATTATTATTTGTTCCCAAAAATATTACTTGGGTTCAATATAACAACCGTGGAATATAGTGGCTGTCTTCTATTTTGCATTTTGAATTATTACCACAAGTTTCGGCCTTGTGATAAAACTTCTGTTACGCTTATGTTTATGCGCGAGTAAAAAAGCCTTGTTGAAAGACTGGAATACGTTGTATTCAGACTGTCCTTTCTTGTGGTCCTGACAAGCAAAACCCATCCAATTTGTTATAATTGAATACTTGCAGCCTGTTGTAATATTATGCCTTTGTATGATAAATTTGATACAGTTATATTATGGAGTGACACGCAACAACAAACCTGTTCAAAAGTAACCGGAAATAGAGAACTGTAATATTCTGCATGCAGAGATTATTGGCGCCTCTATGCTGCCACAGAGTGCAAAAACTGAGATAGATACGTCACGTCTTCACTTTATATTCGTAGAGTTATTATTATTATTATTATTATCATCATCATCATCATCATCATAATCTCCTTTATGCAGGGTATTTAAACTTATATTCCTGAGACAAACTGTGTCCCTAGGGATTACAGTGTTGCAGCTATCCTGTTGTTACTATTCATGGTGCTTATATCGTTAGTTGCAGTGTTATTATTATTATTATTATTATTATTAAATGAATAAAGGCTTACAAAATACGACGTGTTACGTATAGGTGTGTGTATTAAATAATTTCGCAACACCCGCATAACGTCTTTTGGCCGTTAGGAGTCCTTCATCCGGATGAATTATTGCTCTCAGCGTGCAATATGTGATTATGTGGTTTAAAAGAGCTGGCATATTATAGGACAAAATTATAGTCTGCCAAATTTAACAATAAGATTAATAAAAATATCATCTGCATACTTTTGATCATTAAACATTTTATCGTATAATGCACATCGAAACCAAATTTGAGTTCGAAATTTTCTCACGTGCTTTATAATTTTATTTGTGTCGCGATGTTTATGTTTATAGACTGTGAGTGGAAAGTAAACATACCAAGTAAAAGGTAAAGTTAAAGTGATCCCGTTACAGGCCCGGTGTGGCCCAAAGGGTGGGTAGAGGTATAGCTGTACTCTTCCATGACCGCGGCACTAGAAGGGGGTGAGTGGTCAGCAGCAAGCCCCGGCCGCACTTTACCGCCGGGAAAGACCCGGTACCCATTTTACAGGAAGCTGAGTGAGCTCCAGGGCCGGTGTGTAGGGCGGAAAATCTCGTCCTCACCGAGATTCGATCCCAGACCGTCCAGTCCGTAGTCAGTCGCTATACCGACTGAGCTACCGGGCCCACAAACATACGAAGTTGCACTGTTGGTATACTAAAAATTTGTAACCTTTAAAATAGTGTGAGAATCGTAGATAATGTGGCAATTTGTTTAGAATGTGTAACCATTTCAACGATTGTATTTCAACATATTTCACTGTCACGCGTTAGATTTGTTGGTCGTGTGGAATGCATTTGTTTACCGCCAGGCAATGTATCATGTGTGTGGGTAATTGAAGGCAACGGCAGAATTTGCCTTTACTAACACAAAGGCAATTAAAATACGAACGTGGAATTGTCAGAGACAAACCGCTCCGAAATTATCTAACCTGGATAATAATAAAACTTGTGTCGTGACAGCCACATGTGTGTACAGCACAAGGATGATCAACGTGACAGATTAACAATGTTAACGAAGTGGTGCTGTTATGTAAGTCTTATTGTTGTTAAAGCTGAATACTGCATTATCGATTCAAGTAGACTTCACATTGTTGGCGTCATTTCCTCCTTCTCGTTTTTGTTTATATAATGACAGAACAGAAATAATTACCTAGGGATATTCTTTTCTGACGATCAAATTTCATTAAATATTCAATATAATAAAAATGGTTTAAAACAGAAACCGTGGATTTTAATGAAATATATTTATTTGATGCTGTGTGGGCCTACCATTTTCATATGAAGAAAGAAACGAATATAAGTTTCAACATAACCACATCTCCTTCTGTGACCAGCCTCGTGGTCTAGTGGTCAGGGTCCCTGACTACTAATCATGAAGTCCCGGGTTCGATTCCCAGCTCTACCGTGGGAATTTTCCCTGAAGGGGAGGATTCCCGCGGTGACCATGTTCTGGGTAGGATAGTAGAATTTAGACTAATGGTGAGTTAATTTCAAGCAGAACACACAACTATAATTGAATGCTAGATGGTGGTATTTATTAGCAAGTAAATAAACTACATGTTTCGGCCTAAAGCGAACATCTTCAGGTTATAACAATTACAATTTTGCTCAAAGAGTGTCATATATAAGTCTATATTGCATAGTGATATAAACACACACATACACACACACACACACACATATATATATATATATGACACTCTTTGAGCAAAATTGTAATTGTGATAACCTGAAGATGGCCGCTTTAGGACGAAACATGTAGTTATTTATTTTGCTAATAAATACCATCATCTAGCATAAAATTATAGTTGTGTTTTCTGACTAAAATTAACTCACCATTAGTCTTTCAACACATAACGGGGATGACACACCTTAGAATTAGTAGAATTTAGGTTTAAGGGCCCTCCTGGCACTACATCCTCCTATATCACCACTCACATCATCGGGACAACGTAACTGCGCCTCATGGGCGTCCCAACCTCAGAAATCGGTTACAATCCTTCCGTGCCCAGGAGGGAGGACCACGAAGTCTGAAAGGACATGTGGTGGCTTTGGAGGAGGAAAAACAATCTCCTGTATTAGTTTTACTATATTATCATTGCCAACAACTTGCCAGTATGCGGAAATAGAACATTTGCACAAGAAATGTTGTTTAGAGGAGCTGATAACATTAACAGATATCCTGAAAGCTTTGATATTGCCTGTGGAAAGAATCAAAATTACATTCCAGGGACTGCTACTCACATCGACATATTTCTGCTTGGCGCCATATGCAAAATGTTTCTTTCCCAGATCCTGCAGCAGGGTCTCCAGTTTCTCGGGTTCGTAAAGTCTGGCCACTGCCTTCTGCACGAATGCCATGACCCTGAAACCAAGCATTAGCAAGAATATGTACGACACAGTCACTTTGCAAGGTCATTTGCGAGGTTGTGCAGCGGGAGCAAGGAAAGGTCTATAGAACTTTCGTGTTTTGGTGCCCTCTTGCATCAGAGATCAGCGCTGTAAGCCCTGACTAAGCTGTGTGATTGTTAGACGCTCTGTCAGTTATAAGCTTTGCGTGTGAATCGCCTGACTATTCGAGTCACCGCTAAACGTAATGTTATTTTGTGACTGCGGTCGGCATTTTATTGCACGTTACGGCTTTTGGTGCTAATGTCGGGAGCTCATAACAGCGCTACATGCATCTATTCGACTATGAAATTGTTGCCTCAAAAGGTGGGACATGTAATTTGAGGCGGTGATATAGTTTATACGGGGATCGGGATAGCTCAGTCGGTATAACGTACCGCTACGGGCTGGATGATCCTGGGATCGAATCCCGGTAGGAGCGAAATTTTCCGCACCCGTTCAGTCCGGTCCGGGGACCCACCAAGCCTATTGTGCATTGGATAGTAGATCAGTTTTTTTTGGGGGGGGGGGTAAAGCGACCGGGGCGTGAAGTTGACTAACAAATCCTGTGTAGGGCCGAGGTGAATAAAGTGTAGTGTCGTAGGCTACTTCTACTCACCCTCTGGGCTTTCATGGCCTGTTATATGGTGAAATGTACCTTTACTGTACGTGTAATGTAGTTTATACAATGTTAAATGCCCCGTCCTATAGGCTGGGTCGATTAATGGCCAATCTGCAGGGTGGCCCAAAAGTCATTTGATACTCCCTGTTCAACAAAAGAAATCCCTTTTGTTAAAAAAAAATATTTTTCTTCTTATCGCTATCCAAAGCTTCAGAGAAGACAATTTCTTCCTGCGATCGGTTGGACAAAGTAGAAAAAATTTGGAAATTTCAAATAGTTGATAAACTTATTTTTTTTTTAAAAAAAAGGGATAATTCAATTAAAGTATTTCCTGTAGTGGCAAGTGAGTTTGTGCATCCCACCTTTTCCTCCTCACTAACAAGATCAAAGCCTTCATAGGGCCGTGCATCGTAATATTATTCCTATAGTAAACCCAACTAGACGCACCGGCGTATCAAATTTATTTATTTTAGAATGATATTCTACATGTTTCGGACGGTCTTTCCGTCCATCATCAGCAGTTCAAGACTGTACATACAGCAACAGGCATTTGTTTGACAAATGTTTGTTGCTGTATGTACAGTCTTGAACTGCTGATGATGGCCGGAAAGATCGTCCGAAACATGTAGAATGTCACTCCGAAATAAATAAATTTGATACACTGGTGCATCTGTGGACGGTCCGGGATCGAATATCGGTGGGGGCGAGGTTTTCCGCCCGTCCAGGCCGGCTCTGAGGCCCACCCAGCTTCATGTACAGTGGGTACCGGATCTTTCTCGGGAGTAAAGTGTGACCGGGGCGTGCTGCTGACCACTCACCCCCTTCTAGTGCCGCGGTCATAGAAGAGTAGAGCTATACCTCTACCCACCCTCTGGGCCACACCGGGCCTGTAAGAGGATCACTGTACCTTTACACTGCTGCATCTAGTTGGTTTTACTATAGGAATAAGATTAATGCCTGATGAGAAAATGTGGGTTAGAAAACCCTTGACGGTATTTAACGTCTGTGAAACTCTGATTATACAACAATTTTAGTCGGTAAATCTAGAAGAATTTTGTCACTTGGAAGACGAAGGCGTAATTCTGGGGGAAATAATACAAACAGCGTTACAGCAATAGGCGGAGTGTGCACTGGACTGAACTAGATATTGCAACCCTGCTAATGTGGATCTGATGTTGCAGGTGTCGATGATATTTGCAGCTACCGTTGTTAAAGATTACAAAAACATGAAAGCATATTTGATAGGAAACATCCCATTGTGATGTAGTACTAACTAAAATGCCACTCCTCCCTCCAGACCTCCAAAAGACGGCATAATGATGTGCATATTAGAGCATCCAATTTTATGGAACAGAAGAACATACCAAAGTGTTAAAAGTGTTTTAAATTCTCTCTCTCTCTCACACTCACACACACACACACACACACACATATATATATATATATATATATATATATGAAACTGTACATCTAATTGGTAAGTGCACAAATCACTCAAGACACGTATGTGCTGGGGGTTTTTGTTTTTAAGATTTTTAATTTTAACTGATAGACCCAAATTGATAGGTTCATATATAATTTCAGAAAATACTAATTAAGACGGGGACCGCGGTAGCACAGTGGTTAAGGTGCTGTACTACAAATCGGAGGGTCGCTTGTTCGATCCCAGCTAGTGTCAGTGAATTGTTCATTGACATAAAATCCTTCCAATCGCTCTATGGCCCTGGGGTCGACTCAGACTCTAAAAGAAATGACTACCAGGAGTATTTTCTGGGGGGGGGGCGGTAGAGGCGGCTGGTGCGTAAGGCTGACAACCTACCACCATCCTGTGCCGTTGTCACGAAATCTGGGAACCTTAATTTCCCGGAACCCTCTGGGCTCCTCGGGACCTGCAACGGGACTTCATTCCTTTTATATAAGTTAAGACATTAAATATAGAGCAGTTTATTATCTAAATGTCTGAAATTCTATACAGAAATTTAAATAATATGGGATCCCATACTTTAAGCACTGAACATGCCATGTACATGTACTGAAATGTCTGCCTGGTGGTGGTTACTTGTAACCGAAACATGCATTTTACATTTACGTTATTGAATATGTTGTTGTGTCTTGAATGAACGACATTTTAGTTATGAAAGCATAAACTGCGATTGACAAAATTAGTTATGAATGGTGTAGAGTTGAAATAATACTGACAGGCGAGAGCCAAGTACGATGAAGATAATCATGTCCCACCACACTGCACCACAGTTTCCACACGAACTGCTCTGGAATCTTCCTTGGACCTTCGAAGTCAGACTTCGAAGACTAACCGTCTGAGCCACGTCACGGTGTCCAGTCTAATATCTGAAGAAGGAGACAAAATATTTTACCGAAACCTAGCTACTTACTTATCATACTTCACAGCGCAATATCCCAGAAAACCCTTCTTCAAATTTATGTTTGTTCAGATATTTGTTTTCTGGGGGTGGGGGGGGGGGAAGAATGAAAATTCTCGCCCGCAAAATTCCATCAGTGTGCTTCCAACAAAGTTCTCTGAATGCTGTCCAGCGTAACGTGCAATTCGGTACGATAAATTGATCTGTAATGAACGTAAGTACAGTTTAAAATTAAATGACAATGGCGAGCGGCCAGCGCGGTTAAAAATTCTCTGTCCTCTTCTGCTTGTACTGATTCGTCCAAATTAGCTTTAATTTAAATACATTTTCAACATTTCTACCTAGTATTTTAATCGCACTAACCTAGAAAATGTATGTAATAATTTTACGTTAATTTTGTTTCTATTATGTGATTAAAAAGGGAATTACACGGAGTGACATTAAATATAGAATCCATTTCAACATTTACAGCCATTATAGTAAGATCATTGTAGAACACAAAACAACGTGAAAGCTCTGCTCTCTCCAATGATCTCCGCTATATAAAAGAACGTTGTTTCATACGAAAGTTTCAAGGTTTTGCCCGCTTGTCCTTCTGAAAAGAGTAGCATTAGGGTGCAGACGGGTGTGAAATGGTACTAAAGGGGAAAAACAGAAGTACTCGCAGGAAAATCTGTGGCAGTGACGTTTTAAGCACTACAAATTTCAGTTTTTGCCTTACAGGCAACACAGTGCGACTACTTTACGACAGGCACTCAACTGCTTACGAAAATAATCGCTGTATATGGTGAGAATCTTATAACACACATAAATACATTCTGTTCTCAAAATGAATTTTTTTTCAAATGTTTGAATTGGTGGTAAACATGGTTACCCCTGGTGAAAAATGTTGAAAGTTTTGTCACACTGTTGTTTTCAATACGTTTCCACGCATGCTTTATTAAAACATGTTTGAGCCAAGGTTGAAATAAAACATGTTCATTACAAATTTTGTGAGCGACTACATTAATTTGTCCATAAGGATGCAATGAACACGAAATTAAACTCACATCTTTATAGAGAGCATCTCATTCTTAGTCTATACCCATTCATCAATTTTGTCTGCCTTGCGACAGGTCCATAGCCTCTTCCAAACGAATTATCTACGTTGTGTGATCTAGTTTTTCCCCTTTTAATTTACAGTATCCTCTATTTTCCTTAAGATCATCAAGTAGCTGCTTACTTCTTCTTCTCCGTCTTCCCGTCACTGATAGCCTTCCCTGTATCTTGACTTCAATAATGGTCTACACCCACGCATAAATTAATTTCAACTTCGCCACCGGACTACAGTAGAGACAGCCACTCAAATGGACAGGGCGTTGTGTGTGCTGGAATCTTGTTCAACGAAGTCTGTTAAATTTTTCTGGGAGATTTGAGAAGAAAGGCCGAAAAAAATCCTCCAACAGCCAATTCGATCGCAAAGTGGTAAGAAAAATTTGTGGACTAGCTTGAATTTTTAAAGGGAATATTTCAGGCTGAACGATTCAGACTGGGGCAACACTTGATGGCATTCGACAGGCTTAATTGGAAAATCGAAGCAAGAAAATATATCGGGATAGGTGGGAGATAAATATATATCACAGAGAAATGTGTGGGACACACATTGAAAATGTCTTGCTTCCCGGTCTTAGGGCCTGCAATTGTTATGACACAGAGTGTCAAAAGGCGAAGTTGATGCCCTTTGAACTTTGCGTGATCGTGAAGGACCATACTACGGATGATAAAACATTTTTGTCGGAAATATATTCCAGAGGAGAAGCAATAATTTTGTTTGTGGGAATGTCGAAAGAGATAACATAGATATATGGGGAGGTATAGACCGCCTCTGTGGTCTAGTGGTCAGAGTTTCTGGCTACAGATACAGAGGTCCCGGGTTCGATCCCCGGCGCTACCAGATTTTCTGAGTAGTAGTGGGTCTGGAACGGGGTCCACTCAG
>Ga0131853_10026173_pt1 | contig 10495 bp, 5 predicted proteins | sample TergutLab28metaG_FD_92764 | JGI IMG/M metagenome (GOLD analysis project Ga0131853, IMG submission 92764) | Labiotermes labralis P1 segment gut microbial communities from Petit-Saut dam, French Guiana - Lab288 P1 (version 2) (version 2) | ecosystem: Host-associated > Arthropoda: Insects >... | reverse complement strand
CCTTAACGTACGGTAGACAGATATCACTGCCTTAACGTACGGTAGACAGATATCACTGCCTTAACGTACGGTAGACAGATATCACTGCCTTAACGTACGGTAGACAGATATCACTGCCTTAACATACGGTAGACAGATATCACTGCCTTAACGTACGATATGTCAAATGCACCGTCATCATTCTACTCACTGCTAACTCACACTGTCTACCGATGCTTTCCCCACAGTCATTACGTCTGACAGTTTTCTGACCTGCATAACTTTCAAAGAGTTTCTGAACTCATGGAAAACTACCGGTGAAACAGTCACTAAAGGGACACGTGTATTTCATAGAACAGGACACCTGACATGTTCCCATACAAGACACCTGACGTGTTCCCATACAGGACACCTGACATGTTCCCATACAGGACACCTGACGTGTTCTCATACAGGACACCGGACGTGTTCCCATACAAGACACCTGATGTGTTCCCATACAGGACACTTGACATGTTCCCATACAAGACACCTAATGTGTTTCCATACAGGACACCTGACGTGTTCCAATAGAGGACACCTGATGTGTTCCCATACAGGACACCTGACGTGTTCCCATACAGGACATCTGACGTGTTCCCATACATCAAACTGAATGCTGCTGTATCCTATTGATTTAGTCATAATAAAGAAAGCAATTTCAAGCAAATGGCAGACAGTGACACTTTGTTTTGTATATTTGCAGCATCCAATATACTTGATGGCTTCAATTGTGTATCTGGTGTTTGGCCTTGCACTCACATCTATGTGCATCAACGTTGTGCAGGTGAGAATTTATGGTGTCACTCTTTTTCTAATTTTCATTTTGAATCTGATTAAAACTTACAAATTTGTGTAGCACATGATCAGATGTGCTGCATCACTTAATGCACCAATGTCACTTTGTGTAGCACACCAGCAGATGTGCTGCATCGCTTAACGCACCAATGTCACTTTGTGTAGCACACCAGCAGATGTGCTGCATCGCTTAATGCACCAATGTCACTTTGTGTAGCACACCAGCAGATGTGCTGCATCGCTCAATGCACCAATGTCACTTTGTGTAGCACACCAGCAGATGTGCTGCATCGCTTAACGCACCAATGTCACTTTGTGTAGCACACCAGATGTGCTGCATCGCTTAACGCACCAATGTCACTTTGTGACCAAGAACATAATAATAATAATAATTAAATACACAAGACTCTGTAATCTCAAAATGCACAGCTGCAAGGGCTTCAGAATTGTGTTGTGTTGTGTTAGTCAGGAGCAAATGTTGCACCGTTTATCAGCAGAATATTAACAAACATACCATATTTCAGAACAGATTCTTATAATAAAACCAATTAGATGCACTAATTTCTTGAATTTATTTTTGGAATATAACTCTACATGTTTCGGACAGGGGAAGTGTCTGAAACATATAGAGTTTCATTCCAAAAATAAATTTGAGAAATTAGTGCATCTAGTTGGTTTTATTACAAGAATTTATCATGATGCACAGTCACCTGAGTGCCAAATTCAGAAGAGAGTTCTGTAAGATATACTGTAATTGGATATTCTAACATTTATTAATGGTACACCAATGGCTGAGCAAGATACCTGGGGGAATCCTCAGTGTTAGGCATGAGATGTTAGAGGGGCTGAGAATGGTTCCTAAATTGCTGTGTTGAAATAATACTTAATAACCTATAGGTGAAAATGCTGAAAGGGGGGGAAAGGAGGCAGATAATAAATATTGGGAAATGCAGAAACAGACTGAATGAAAGGTAAAAATGTAACCTTCACGCACTCACACACAAGCACAACATAGTACACAATCAGATGTTTACAGCATTCTTTTATGCATACACACCATACACTAACAACATGCTACATCATTTCTGTGCGCAGGAGAAACTATCAGACAGTTTCCGACAAGCCAGCGCAAAGATCGGTGCTACAATTGGGTTGCGAGTGAATGAAGAAGATGGCACAATAACCCCAGTACCACCAGTACAGATTGAGTTGCCAGAGGTTCACGGCACCATCACCAAATCACAGTCAACATGAACCAGCAAAATCTAAGACAATATCGATGAAACTGCACAGTAGGGATCATCATGTCATACAGTCTGATATTCCAGTCACATTGTGCTATTCTACACAGATTGTAAATCCTGATATTTTAAGGTCTACCATTTCTTCTTCTGCCTGCTACTGAAGATAAGTTCACAATAATGCACACAAAAAATGAGAAATGAGGAAAACACCAAATGGTACTTATAGTATTACTTAACCCTTTAAAGCGCAGTGGTCACTTTATGTACCACCAGGTTTAACACAAAAAATTCTACCTTCTGCCCACAGTGCACTTTTGTGTTGTATGTCGTATGCTGATGAACTGTTACAGAGATTCAAGACTTCCGGTATGTCTTCAGGGCCAAGCATTCTATTTGAAGTGCCTGACATGAATAGGAAGGCATTACAATCCTTTGAAATGTTGGGAACTGTTTGTGTTTGTGCAGCAGTTCAGTGTCACATACCAGAAGTCTTGAATCTTCAGAAGGACCGCTGTGAGAATCTCAAATCTGACAGCGAGTATTACATGTCAGATACAATATGAAGCACATACCTTATGTTGACAGAGTGCAAATAGCCGAAACAGTTCATCTCTCTGCTTTGGCATAAGAACTGCAGGCCAAGCGAACAGTATGCCATGATACAGAGTGGTTTTATAAAAACAGCTCACAGTTTGGAGGGACTGTAGATTCTTTACTGAGATTCGATACAAAACAGTCTTCCAAAAGTGCAATTTTGTTTTGTTGCATATTTGTAAGCTTGTAAGTAGCAACTGAATGGCAGGATCAGGTATGCTGTAATCACAGTCAATCAGAATATTCTGTGAACTGGCCTGCAGGTAGGACACGTGTCACATCACTGAAGGAGTACCACAGGGCACTGGTGACTACATGAGAAGAAACTTGAACACCAGGAGACTGCCTGCAGAAAATAATGTTTCTGTATGCATTACTGGCCATCCAATCGTTGGGCCACTAGCACAGAACTGTAAGAAGTCACACATACTTGGAAGAAAGAAACTTGCATGCCAGCAGACGATACTGCAGCAAAAATGTTTTATATGTTACATGCCCTCCAAATGGTCTGCTAATTTGTAGCCAACCTGCATCAACTGATTATGGAACTCAAAATTACTTCAGAAAGCCTCAACTGTTATTGCCATTAATAATACCTGCTGTCCAGTCATTAATGACATGTCAATTCATTATGTAATGTAACAATGACATGTCAACTCACTATGTAATGTACCAAGTCATGTATCCCAGAGAAATGACAAGCGTAAGTCATTATATTGTATTTACCCAAACAGAAGGCAAGATTTTTCTCAATCCATCGTCTGACAGATGTTGCAGGTGCCTTTTAATTGTGCACAAAATTAAGCAAGTTCTGTACGGGTATTGCCTGAACAATGGAGATCACAGAGCAAACACATTTGTGACGCACGGTATTTGGGTAAATACAGTAAATGCAGTAAATGCTGATGTCATAATTAATGAGAAGGTTCTTGTCCTTCATTTTAAAATAAGAAAGCTTTACACTGTAACATTCTGTACAGCGCCCTACAGAACCAGAGGACGTATACAGAAGTTTCTGCTGCACCCAGTCTTTCCCCTTGTTTCATTCAGGTCTGTTCAGTTCAGATGGTTCACACCATGCAAAGTGGTTTTGCCAGTTCTTCACAAATCCCAAATGTCACGTCAACATGGTGCCTAGATAATCCGTCTTGGCACCCATTATTTCACATTGCAAATTAATTCTTGCAAAGAAAAACCAATCTGATGCACAATTTCTTTTCAGTACATTTCGTCAAACGTCTACATGGTTTGGGTATAACCACGGCCCATCATCAGGAAGCACACCGTCAGCCTCCTGATGATGGGCCGTGGTTATAGCAGACAGTCAATAGGTACCAACTGTTGTAGGCTTACAGTATACCTCCTGATGATGGGCCATGGTTATAGAAGACAGTCAATAAGTACCAATTGTTGTAGGCTTACAGTATGCCTCCTGATGATGGGCCGTGGTTACGCCCGAAACATGTAGAGATTTGATGAAATATACTGAAAATAAATTGAGCATCAAGTTGGTTTTTCTTTACATGAATATACTGAGATGCACGGTCAACAGAACATAAAATGTAAATTAGTGTTTTAGTTTCGTTCGAAAACCACAGTTCAACAAGCACTTCTGTGTAACAATGTAGGATCCAATCATTACAGAATGAACATGTAAAAACATACTGATTTACACACAATTTAATGGAATGCCTGAAGATGGCAATTTACAACCAAAATGTGTAACAGGAATATCAAGAAGAGAAAGATGTGCCGAATGAACATGTGTTCAAATATAGCCAGTTCCTACATATTTGAGCCGGTTCTAGGTTAAAAAGAAAATTTGTTGTCTTGTGTTATACAACTCTGTGATATGACATGACACCTTTCAGATAACTAGACCACAGGCAGGGTACAGGAACAGGAAAACTGACGAAATGAAGGTATGACTTACTGCAGACCCACATTAAGTGCTGCCACATTACAGGCAGTAAAAAAGTCACTATAGTATAACAAAGTGCATGTTTATGAGATCTGCTAAGGTCAGTAGCCACATCAGAAATGACTGCTGTCAAAGTACAGCAGGTATGAGTCACTCTCATGCCCATATTTCATACAGTGAGCACGGCCAGTTGGCCACCTTCAGTCATGGCTTATGTTCATCCTCCTTCATGCATAGCCAGAAATATACAGAATGGGATTGTTATCCTTTGTGACAACTACAGTTCACCACCTCCCACTACTATTGTGCCATGCACGTGGGCTACATTGATACAATAAAGCCCTGACAGTAAGTGGGAACTGCCAGCTGTCAGTAACAATACCATACAACAGCACTACATAATCATGCTTACATCTGTGGGTGGCAATGCAGCAGCACCCACACTGCTGTGTCAGTATTTCTGTTGCCTTATTTTGCCACAACTCAATTTTATTGCTCTACGCTTGATGCCAACTGCAAGACTTATCTTCTATGTGCCTTCTGTTGCTGTACAGTTTCAAAGTGTATGTGAGATTAAATTCAGTAATTTTAAAGGGTAGCACATCAAGAAATAGATCTGATAATATTAAAAAGTAATTTTGTATGTGTGTATAGGGGCAACAGTTGTTTGCAACGGCTGTAGAAAACATTTCTGCTGTAAGACTTCCCTCAACATGCCTATACAAATACAGTTGCTTTATCAACAAAAGTCAATACAAAGAGAATTTTATTTTCTATATGTGCATGACATGAAGCCAGGATACCACAGTTACATATGGTAATGCAGATACAGGCTGGATAGCAGAGGAACCAAGGTTCAATTCCCAGAAAGTGCACGAACGTTTCTTTCCTGTAATGCATCCAGATCAGCTGTAGGGTTCACCCAGCATCCTATCCAGTGGGTAATGGAGGGTCTTTCCCTGGGAATAAAGGCAGCGCAATGTGCAGCTGGCCACCTATCTCCATCTACTGCTAAGTTTAAGAGTCAATGGAGCTATACCTCCATGCCCCACATGCTTTTTTGGATTGTGTGAGCACAACTGTACCTTACCTTTATACTTGTAAATGTTTGATATTGGACCACAAACAGATGGAACTGCACGGTACTTGTGACAAACAACAGCACTGCGCATATCTGTAACTGTCCCTCGGACAACAGAACAGCATTTATGGTCATTTCACTGCAATTAACATGCAAATCCGCCCCCAACCCCCATCCCCACCCACCCCCATCCCTTCTAGCATGGTCTTTCTTATCAATTAGTGACAGCAAGTTCTTAGTTGTGTTCCAATATTACCTCAGTGTGTTACACTCGTTACACTCAACAGCATCCATCAGCTGTCGAGTGTAACAAATAGGGAAATACTGTGAGATGTAAGGTTCTCACATTAGTTTTTCTAAACATTCCAGTGTTCTGGGGCATGACGCTGTGCTGGGTAAACACTGTGTTTATCCACATGTACTCTGACTGTGCACATAAGATGACCTGCTTTCAAAATCTTTGAATGCCAATAAATACAGAATGTGTTCAGATCTGTACACAACTACACGGCGACCAGCATTTGTCAGATGATGAGTTAGAACAAAACTGTTTATGTTTGGGCCCAGTCTTGAAGCACCCAACCCTAAAGACAAAGGCAACACAATCTTTCGGAACATCAGGAGCCACCTACTCAACACTACAGCATAACGCCCCACAAGACCGCAATGTTCAGGATAGTCTGCTTTAATCACATGTCACAAAAAGAAGACGACCCATACTTGCTTTACAAATAGCACCTGGAAAACGAACAGCAGTGTGACCGCTAACGCCAGCAGCACAGGACATCTCTGCTGCCCCCAGTGCAAGTCAGACGTCACTAACCTGTTACATGTGCCTGTTCTGTCCCACACAGCTTATTCATGTATCCTGAAGATGTAAGCAGCAGTTCTTCTAAACATGGGCACTCTTCCACCACACAACATGGCGCCACATCCTACAAGCCAGTAATCTTCATGGTCACTGCTATTAGAACTTTACACCTTGCACACTCAGACTGCAGACTTGGTTGCTAGACAAGCCACATAAAGTGGAAACAGAAAGAAGCAGAAGAAGACAATAAAAACACAGGCCCACTAGAAGGTGCATCATACGATTCCAAAGGATGCCAACCGTGCAGCTTTAATATTCCCTCCTAATGTATTCTCTAAGTCATCTTCCCTTCCAATTATAATGTTAAGCGAATCAACGAATGACTTTAAGAAAAGTGTTTCTTGTGAATGTAACAATTTTAAATATTTAATATTTATGGTGCACCACTCAGTTCATCCCATTTGGCACTTATGCATTACTATATTCATGCACAAATAATTATGACATTCAAACAGAAGCAATAAACATATAACATAAGATGCCTCTACACAGTTCTCAAGTTTTGTACACTGACAGAGATCATAAAGTTACGTACTTCCCAACACAGTCCACGCAACGTTCAAGTTAAGACACTAGGGTGTCAGCAATGTAGACACTTTTATCTTGCCATCGCCAGACGATGCAGTGACACACGTTGCACACTGGTTTGCTATTGCCCAGTCAACTGCCAATGTTGGACTCCTGTGTCCCCCAAGTTCCAACAGACAGTTCAAACCACTTCCACAGACCTGTAACAATACAGACCATGGGGCATGTGGCACATATGGGGGAGAAGAGGAATGTGTAGAGAGTTTTGGTGGGGAAACCTGAATTGAAGACAGCTCTTGGAAGATCTGCACAGATTGAACAAAAACATTAAAATCACTCTTATAAAACTAGACTTGGAAGGCACGCACTGGATTCCTCTGGCTCCTCAGGACAGGGACAAGTGGCAGCCTGTTGTGACCAAGTGCCACTTCCACCTACAGGTTGTTCTGATATCAGAACAACCTGACGGTGGAGACAAAAAGTAATTCTCTAAAAATTATTTGAATTGAACCACTTAATGTGGCTGTCAGCCTGACAGACTCCACTACAGCTAAACATGTTCTACATATATACATATGGCCCTGAACAGTGAAGACCAAAGAGGGAGGACGTCGCAGTTTATATGGACAGTTGTGACACACATGGGTAGACATGGCAGACAGCCAGTGTGACAGTTTAAGCTGGAAATCACTAAATTACAAGCCATACACAAAATACTTTCTCAATAATATGCTAACATGTTTACATACCTGATAAATATTACCTCCAGTCAGACCACACGTCAATACATGAGAACCTGGGGGGTCAAATGCAAACAGCTGCCCATACGGTACTGCCAAATTTTGCAGAGGTGGGCAGTTCCACAGAGAAGCCTCCCACATCACTTGCCCACTCTGGTTTAAACTTCGTTGGCAGAGCTGGAACAGTAAGAAAGTTCAGCCAGACCGCAGATCACTGCTGTTACATTCTGCATTACTGCAGAAATGGAAGTGCAGAAGGCTTAACAACTACAGCTGTGTGTCTGTGGGAAGATTATTTAATAAGCTAGCAAGTACAGTTCATTTCAAAGGACAGTCACCTTGGATGTGACACCATACATGAGGGGTGGCTATTAAATACTGAGACTAACTTTAAAAAAATTCACTTTATTAACCCTTCAATGATGATGGGGCTTAAATTCCAACTGCTGCTGCTGCCGCTGCTCATGAAGAAGGACTTTTAAACCTAAATTACCCCAACATACACTCATTCTGTAAAGTGCATAGTGACTAGCAAAATGAAAGTTATTGACCTACATGTTATGCCCTTCAAATTGTTTTCCATTGGATAGTACACTCTGCTCCATATAAATATAAGCCTTCCAGCCCTCAAAACATCACCTAAAGTCATTGTGTGAGTGTCCCTCCAGTAACTCTGCAGCTTTATCCATAAACCCCACGTAAAGAAATTGTAAGTTTTGGTGGCACTTCATATCAACGTTACAACAAACTCGATGTTCACTCCTTCCTCAATTAATTTTTATCGATAACTATTGCCACAAGTTACAAAATATATATAGAATGTATTATTTGACACTATGTCACCAGAATGGAGATGGGGAAGGTTCAGTGGTAACTACTGTATATTTAAGAAGGTAATCACATGCAGTCACGTTATTTAAGAGCCACTGCTTGTAGATCAGCACCTTCAAGACAGGGGCAGCAGGTTCCTCTGAAGGGTTGGTTGCAATCTAACTGTATGGCAGCACATCTGTACCAGATACCTTTATAGTCAGTCAAGGGGTGGATCAGAACTTCAGAAAATATCCATCGGAAAAAGAAGAAATACAAGTTCATAAACAAAAATATAGAGGAGAATGGTGGAGCGACATAGTACTGTGGAGTGACACAGTGCTGTGGAGTGACACAGTGCTGTGGAGTGACATGGTGCTGTGGGGCGATATGGTGCTGTGGGGCGACATAGTGCTGTGGAGCGACATGGTGCTGTGGGGCAACATAGTACTGTGGAGCGACATGGTGCTGTGGGGCGACATAGTACTGTGGAGCTGGCAACTTGGGCACTGTCAGTTTCTGAAGGAAGACACTGTAGTTTATCAACTTTTAAATTGTGAAGCAAATCACAGTGTAAGGACAGCTAATATATCCTCTGAAAATGTGGCAATGTTCCAGTACTTGGGAGTGGCAATAACAAACCAAAATTGTTTATAAGAAAAAATTATGAGCAGATAAAATTCAGACAATGCCTATTGCCATTCGGTCCAGAATTTTTTGTCTTCCTGTCTGACATCCAAACACACACAGGATAAAATATACAGACCCACAGCCCTTCCTTTGTTTATGTGGGTTTGTACCTTTGTGTCTTACACTAACAGAGGAACACTGCTGAGGCCATTCAAGATTAGAGGGCTGGGGAAGAAATTTGCCTGAGAGGGGAAAAGTAACAAGCAATTGAGAAAATTGCATAATGGGAGCTTCATGATCAGAGCTGCTCACAGAATGTTACTACAGTCATCATATCAATGGGGATGAGATGGGCTGGACTTGTCGCATGTATGGGGAGAAGAAAAATGCATACCGTCTTGTGCTGGGGAAAACTTTTAAAAGTGGCCATTTGCAAGACCTAGGCATAAATGGGAAGACAGTATTAAAATGGATCACAAATAATTAGGATGGAAGGGAATGGACTGGGTTCATCTGCATCAAGATAGGGACAACTGTTAATGACCCTCTGGGTTCAGTAAAATATGGCATATTGCATGCCTAGCTGCAGAATTGTAAGTTTCTAATGAAGGACTCTGCTTCCTGCAGCTAGTTACTACAGCAGCAGTCAGTCAGATCAACTGATAAGCAACTTGCCTTCCCATCAGATCCCAAAGTGTAGCAGACTGTGAAGTCTGCAGTCAACTGAATGGCCAGTGCTTCTCCCTGGTGTGCCATCCACGAATCAATACAGTCACTACGACGTAAGTCAAATATCCTGACAACGCCATCGCTGCATCCCACAACCAGCAGCTGTCCATTGTGATTGAATGTACAGCAGGTGCCAACAGCAGAGCTCTGGGTACAGCCAAGTGTCAGAGAGCGCTGTACAGCAAACAGTACAAGTCAAGATACAAACTGCAATTCTGCAAGCAACAGACAAGGCTCAGCGATATGACACAGTGTTCATGCACTAACGCACAGCATCTTCCATTATACAAATCATGATGTGTATATTATTGCATTTTATTGAGCGCATTTGTTGGTTGATATATTGAAAGTAAGAATATGCACAGTACAGGTAGCATAAAAGTTTTGTAATGCATGCTAGGACCGCCTCTGTGGTCTAGTGGTCAGAGTTTCTGGCTACAGATACAGAGGTCTCGGGTTCGATCCCTGGCGCTACCAGATTTTCTGAGTAGTAGTGGGTCTGGAACGGGGTCCACTCAGCCTCGTGAGCCT
>Ga0131853_10026171_pt1 | contig 10496 bp, 3 predicted proteins | sample TergutLab28metaG_FD_92764 | JGI IMG/M metagenome (GOLD analysis project Ga0131853, IMG submission 92764) | Labiotermes labralis P1 segment gut microbial communities from Petit-Saut dam, French Guiana - Lab288 P1 (version 2) (version 2) | ecosystem: Host-associated > Arthropoda: Insects >... | reverse complement strand
TTGCGCTGACCACGTGACACCCCTCTATCCGCAAAAGTTGGCACTAACTTCGCCGACCGGCGGCGGCCGCTCTGTCGGTATAGTTCGCGTGCGGACTAAGGCCACGGAGTTTAGTTTTAGAGGTATAGCTCCACTCATTCTTAACCTCGTCGCTAGCTAAACCAACTTTCCAATTGAATTGGACGCTGGGTAAGCCCCAGAGTCGGTCTGGCCTTTCTGGAGACGAGGAGAAATTCTGAAAGTGAAATCCCGTTTTTCCAAGATGAACAGCACACAGAATGTGATATACAAGGCTTAGACATTGAGTTTCTATGCCTGTGACAAATTCAGATCCGTTTTGTAACTTAGTGACTATTCAAAAACTGCGATATGTTATTTTAATTAATACCTAATCAATAAAAAACATTGTGCAACAAGTCGGTATTAAGTATTATATGTGCGATACAATAAGATTAAGTTTTGTTTTAATGTTAGTGACGTTAACAGAACTCTTTTAGTAAATGTCACACTTGTATTGTGACTAATGTGGCAGTTCGCAATATGTGCGGTTTCTTTTACCTCACACACGGGTAAAGATCAACGTAGGAGCGGACATATATATATATATATATATGGCATTAATATCACAACAGTTTTTCACACTTAGTTGTTATTTTCTAGAAACACAAATATTTCAAATTGATGGTAAATTAAACAATTGTAAACAGTGATAAATGAACTTTCCCATTCTATGTTCGTTCCTTATGTTATGTAGCAGTTGTACAGATTATAATAGAATTATATTCGTCTAATACAAAACTATGCACATTGGCATAGCCTTAAATTGTGCGCAGGAAAATAATATGCTCCTTGCAGCACTTCCTTCTGGTTCGTATCGCTACGCCTGTTGACACTCGTTCTTTGTGTAGTAAGCTTATACCACCATCGAATTTTCTAATCGCTTTGCGATTTTTTTTTTTATTCCTTTCTGAAATTATTTCTACATCAACATTCCTGTTGCCGAGTTCCATGATCAGTGCGTCCTCCTTAAGACTTATGCCTGTACAATTCTGAGTGGCTACTTTTGAAGTCCCTGATGGTGTTTTGCTTATTTTTCCTTGCGATTTTTCTGTGTAATGTATCTTGCAAGGTTAGCAGCCTTTCGCAAGACAAGTCTAATGGCGTGAGTCACTGGCAGGTCAGTCCTATTTCAATCCTTAACGGCTTGCGATCTTGAAGGGAACATATTCTAGGGTCTAAATCTTAAACAGTTTCACTTCGTTGTTGTTGTTGATGATGATGGTGATGATGATGCTGTTAGTAATGATGAAATCTATACTGTTCATCGAAATTAATGTATAATACTTGATTCAAAAGGCCGACCTTAGAATAATGCACATGTAAAGTTGGCTTAAAAGTAATTTTTGAAAATAAGTTCAATATTTGTACCTACATATCCAACCAGACGATACTCATACTCAGTTCGGACAAGTATTTTTTTTATGTTACTAATGAAATATAATATAGAAATAAAAGTGATGCAATAGTGATTTTAGGCTTCCGCCACAGTGAAAGTGAGATCTTTGCTCTTCTGGGATGTTACGCAGCGTCAAATGGTAATGATTGACTCATGAAGATGGTACCGACAGGTTGTCCCGAAACTTTGTAATACCAAAGCACGCTGTGTAACATCACAGAAGATCGTCAAGTGAAACATATTGAATAGTTGTGGTTACACATTGTCGATAAAAAGCGAAGCTGCTAAGATTTATTTAGGTCCATCTATCCGAATTTTCCAGGAGGGTCGGAGGAGGGGGGGTTAATTACTGTCACGTGGAGAATAATTACCATGTGACGAATATTATCCCTAAAATTTCATTTCCTTCTAACTGACAACCGAATGTTTGACGATCTTTTCCTGTTGATCTTAGGTTAATAAACTGAACCTAACATACGCTACACTGTTTGGTAGGAAATTCCCTGCTTTAGTGTTTTGGTAACTCATATTATCGGGTTTAAATTCCAAATGGTAGATACGAAAATTAATTAGTTGCGTTTTTAACTAGCCCGTTTTGTAAAGTTGGCTAGTTACAAACTCAAAGGAAACGCTTCTCATTCATTACATAAATCATGTTATTTTGGCAACAAATTACGACACTATGATCATTTTTCTGTAAATGCCTGCACAAAGGAAAATATATGTTAGGCAAGACCAAAATGATGCTAGCGTAAACAATATCGCCGTGACGTAGCGTTTCTGGTCCATGCTTGTCTCTACCAATTCCTTATACTTTGACATCTTAACTGACTGAATGAAAGAAGCAACCGCACTTTGCATCCGCTCATATTGAATGAAATAGCAGCAATCTGGCTGCCCAGAGTTCGGAATATTAGCGACCTCACAGTGGGGAGGCCTGAGTTCCGTGTCAGGGTGTTCCATGTGGATCATACAATAGACGCAGTAGGTTGAGACAGGTTTTCCCCCAGAGACCGTTTACAGCCCGCAGTTTTTCACACATTATCACCCAATCATAAGAATAAATTATAAAATAGTCTACTGCCATATCTTCCTATCCACAGACTACTACACAAATGAAATAAAGTGAAATGCCAACTTGATGCAACAAGGTAATTTAATTGATGTATTCTCAGCTCGACATGTTTCGGGTACATACGCCCATCATCAGGAGCGTTAGATGTTGAGTTGCAGCATATGGTCGTGTTTACGGTGCGGATGGTGCCGTGCGACGGCACCATCCGCACCGTAAACACGACCTACGCAGCGGCTTTCAAGACCATAACTCATCCAAAAACTCGGTGCAGAAAACCATATGCTGCAACTCAATATCTAACTCTCCTGATGATGGGCGTATGTACCCGAAAAATGTCGAGCTAAGAATACATCAGTCAAATTACCTAGTTGCATCAAGTTGTCATTTCACTTTATTTCATGAGGAAGATGCACGGTCAAACAGCCCTCAAGTTATTACACAAATACAAAGCAGAAATATAATTGAAGTACATTTCTAACAAGGTTGGTCATGTTTAGGAGATTTCAGATGCTCACAGCGGTGCTGAGTTCACATCTTCTGGGATGTGAAACTGTGTCTTTGGGCGAGTGGGTTTCCGACGCTTCGAATGGATAATACTGCGTCCGTGTTCAGAATTAAACAATCGAAGTAGAGTAGCAGTATACCAAATCTTCTTCGATTGCTTGACCCTGAAATGACGATATTACGATGTTCTGTAACGTCTGGAACTATTCGTCCAACGATACAAAGTCACATCCAAGAAGACTTGAATTTTCGAAGTCATTTGTCAAACACTCTTCCATGTCCGGAGCCAGATGCATCCAGTCCCAATCTTCGTACTTATTGGAGGTGAAGTTTGATACTTTTAGTCATTTACACTTAAGTTTTATATGTTTCTTGGCCAAAATTTTATATACATTCCCGATTTCTCCCATACATATTACATGACCTTACCATTTGACCTACCTTGATTAGACGTGAAAATCCTTATGAAAATTTCTCCACGCACTTGTTAGTTCCTCCCTCTTTGTTCCAAATGTTTTCTTAGTATCCTCTTCGCATATGCCCATGTCATCTTACCTGCTTAATGGCAGACCAAGTTTCACACCCATAAGAACAATATAGGCCAACAAAATTATTGGCATTTTATTACATATCACAGTGTCACATGTGAACTACATTAAATGAAGCACAAAACACAAGCTATAAACATTGTTTTTGTTCACAAGTTTCTAGAATATCAGGGACAAAACTAACTCCATGCAACAGAATCCTTCTTGAGAAGCTAATTGGTTCTCAGCCGGTCAAGAATTTCCCCGCATTTGGAACTCGAAGGTTCATTACCGCACTCACAAGTGCCCGCCACCTGTCCCTATTTTGAGCAGAATAGCAGCGACATATTTAACCAAACTTCTTGCCAACCTAAAGTGGCATCTCCCCTAGTAAATGCAAAACAAATTACATTGATTATTTTAGTCAATATACTTAGATTCAGCTGTAGTTGGCAATTTGCATTCACCAAAATTGATGCTGAAGTCTGTTTGTGTCACGTGGCATCAGCCGGTAACCCAGTGGGTTCGCCCAACAAACACTCGCCACTGCACAGTGTATGACATGATTCAGCTATTCTATGACTGTGACGGACGGGCGGGAAATTAGTATTGCCGCAAACTGCCACCTAGGCTGAACGAGACGAGTAACTCATTGTTGCGATGCAGTGGATCCCCGTTGTGCTTGTAATAAGTCAATGGATATTAGTTATTTACCGTCAAAGACGGCCACTTATTGTATTCAACGGTGCTCAGCAGTGCTACATGTTACGATCTATATCACCATGGTCGTATAGATAGCAACATGAAATCAATAAATTGCTGTCTTTGACGGTAAATACAAATTATCATCGAATGACTCACAGTTGGACTCTGCATTGTACGAGAGGGAATTTTAAAGTGTTTCGAACTTAATCAGTTCCGCCCTTTTTAGTCTATAGCTAATATTTTGGTTTCGTCCTATATGAATCACCCTGTATGAGTTAGTGTACTGAAATTAGAACAGTACTGAGAAGTACTGGACCGCTTAGAAGCCCTAGTCTTAGAAGGGAGAGTAAAATTAAAATGTATCTTAGAAATGTGGGGTGGGGTGGCATGAATTTTATTGATCTGGCAAAGGGTAGGGACAGGAGCGGTCTCTTATGAAGACATTAATGATATTTTGGGGGCCATACAAAGCGGAGGATATCTTGGCTAGCTGAAGAAATATTAGTTTTTCGGGAGGATCTCAGCGCTATGGATTCCGTAAAATATCCTACAACATGCTATCACAGTCAGCAGCTAAAAGACGTGCAAAATTTGAATATTATTTACGTGAGCTTTGTAGGTTTTCGTCCGCCATAGCGGTCGTACAGAATTTATATTTCAATATTTAAACCCGCGTTGCCAAATACGAACGAACGTAGGAAGACTCTCCTAGAAAATAATTATATATATTTAAACAACAATGAAACTTACTACATTTTTAAGACTCGCTGCATAATCACTTTATTTTTCAAAATGGTCCTCATTTTATAATTTTATATTTTTTTTGTACAAATAATACTCAGGCTCTGTGCAAACCATGTGCTCCATTTGGGTATTTACCTTGTTAAGGAAAGGGTTAATAAACTTATGGTAAGGGTTGCGTTTTGGTGGTTATTTAACATATTGCATGCGCCTACATACACCGAGTTATATAAGTGTACATACATTACTGAGCAGGCTGGTATAATTTCATCAATTTAAGTCTGTTCTCAAAAGACACGTGTTTTGATTCTCGAGTAGATTAAAAAATGTAAGCTTCTTGCGGGCGTTGTCCTGTAATCTTCTGTTAGGTCAATTCAGGGCATGCCTGGCATACATATATCGTGTGTAATAAATGTGTCTTTTCTTAGCTTCACCCACACCACCAGGAAGTCTAAACACTGAGTAATTGAGGCTTTATCAAACTGGGCAAAAGGCCAGACAGCCTTTCAACCAACTGTCTGGTCTGTGGGTGACCAAACAATCACACGATCTAACACAGTAAGACACTAGCAGGCCATCTTCCTGAACACGTAGCTGTGTCTCGAAGGCCTAGAGAATTTTTGTGGTGTGTGAAACAGTGTTGTTTAATGTTTGCTGAATAACGTTTTGGAGGAATATATACTACGTAGCTTCCATATTCACTGTACCCAATTTTACTCTGGAGGTGGCAGTAGCAGGTTCAAAAGAAATGTAACCACCACTTTCACAGCCGTGAAAACCTAAAATCTCGTAGCTGTATAATCAGTTAGATATCCTACCGCTTGGATACTTAATGATCCTCCCCAAAATTAAGTACAGAATCTAACAGTTTCTTTTTTCTGGATCGTGCTACGTTATTCCATAGTCAAAAAAAGGGGGGAACAGCTCACTTTTGATGTGGCAGACTTTAGTTAATTGACCTTACTTCAGTTCAGAAAATATCTATCATATTTTACGGTTTTTTTGTGGAGTATTATTTTTTGCACTTGGTCATAATGTCTAAAAGTGACTGTAAATTACTTACATTCATTCCTTGGTCTGCCTTACTACCCTTCCATTGCCTCATCCAAAGCCAGTTCTCCACAGAGTGCGATGTAGTGCTTCCTCTTTCAAATTCCAGTATCCTCTCCTTTCCTTAAGATCATCCAGTAGGTGCTTCAGTCTTCTTCTTCGTCTTCCCTTTGCTTCTAATCTTTTCTTCAATGACGTGTTTTAGAAAGCAGTTCCAGCGCAAGACGTGACCAATCCAATTGGTCCTACTTCGAGTAACCTAACATTATGCATCCTTATTTCACCACAATGTTACCGAAACATAGCGCTTACGAAAATTACACACCAGAAAATTATATTTTTGTAGCTAAGGTACCCATTATTTGTCAGTGTGGCTCTGAAATGGAGCTGCATAAAAACTTTTAGTGGAAATCTTCCATATGCGAGTTGAATAAAAACTCTGTCCAGAGGCTTAGGCGCTCGATCCAGAGAGACAAACGGAAGGACGGACAGCCACGACCCGCACACAAAGTGCTCTTTATTTTGTTTTCCCCAACTGCATGACAGTGCAACTTCGAACATTTCCTATGCCAATAGTGAATACAGCAGCATGACATGTGACTTTTCTTGTAGGAACTGCAGCTGTCACCAGCATCGAAGAGCTATGCGCTGTGGAAGGACACTCCAATTCCCATATATATTGATTTTTATTTCTTCAACTGGACAAATCCCGAGGAGCTGTTAGAAGAAAATTTTAAACCTGCCCTGGTTGAACTCGGCCCTTACAGGTTCAAGTAAGTAGACATATTTGACCCGGAAAGAATTCTGATAGAGTTCTCGGAAGGCATATTTCAAAATGTAGAGATTTTCTGGAAAGTCCAAATGAAGATAAACTTCTTATTCTCTTAGGAAGCAGAAATTATATTCTGACACTGCGTAAGCACATTTCCTTGCAGTCATACATTTCGACACAGCCGCTTTTTAGAACCACTCTCTGACCTTCTTTATATGCTGACATAAGTGACCCGTACCTTCGCTTGGGATACTGGCGGTTCCATAGTGCACTGTCAGACGAGTGATAGTGACATCTTTCAAGCATTACTGACCAGGAATCGTATTCCTGACATCAAAAACTCAACAAAGTCTTCTACGTATTGCGTTACAGTGACCAAAGACTTAAGATAAAGAAGGTGATTAACAGTAGTTTTACCACAGTTTTCGAAACCTAGAATGAAAACAGTGACACTGTTATGTTTGTAACCCTGTTTTAATTTTGGTGTACAAGTAGGGGGAAAATTTATATATTATAGAGAGTTAGAATTTCTATAGTAAAAAAACTGAAAATATGCAAATATGTTAGGGTACTTTGTTTAGAAGAGAATGGAAATTAACAATATGGCTGCCTCGGGAGATTTTTTTTAAAAGTAATTTGGCGTAGTCAGTAAAAGATGTTAAATATGTAAGCTGATAGGCTATTAATACAAGTACAAATTTTTGGATGCCAAAATTTATTTTTATGTTGGGACAAAAGTAAAATGGTTGAAATCACGAAAAGGCGCGTCATTTAAACAGTGATTAACAGACAAAGTTGTACTTAAATCCAACGTGAAAGAATTTTCGTGTATTTACAACCCATATGAAAGTTTTACGCATCTGTTGAACAGTAAGCACTTTGTCCAGTGTTCAGTGCTTTATATTTCATAGCCCAGTTAGTCCGTGCTTTGTATGCGTTCCTTCACTGCGGATAGCAAAATCACTCCCATTAACCAATAAAGTATTCCTGTCTTTAATTCTTAGTGTTCTTAAGTGGTATACCTATTTGGGAATTGATTATTATTAAATGCTAGTTAGTTTCCTTCAAATTACTGCATCGTCGTTGTTAAAGAAATTGCTGATAAAGGATGAACCTTTGTTGATCTCTGACCCAAAGCACTTCTTAAAAATTTTAATATTCAGACCTACATTTTGCAATGTACAACCAACATCATACTGCAACATGCCTTGTTTGCTACGGCATTTCTGGCTTGGGATCAACGGTTCATTCCTAGTGTTTTGGAATTCTGTGTGATCGGAAGTCATTCAAACAATGACCTACTGTCAAATTAATGAAGTTATTTTTTTGCTTATATATATATTTATTCATCTATTTTTTCACAACTTTTATTTATAGATTAATGATTCAGTTAGTGGGGGTTTTCAGTAGAATAGATTAAACAGGAATGAAAATTGATATAATATGAAGAAGAATGGGAAAGAATTTGGAAGTAATCTGTCGTGGCGTAATTGTAAATACTATTCCGGAATTTGAGTGAAGAGGCCGAGAAAATTTAGAGAAATCTGTCATGTTAGCCTGTCTTCGGACAGAATATGAAGCAGTGGTTCCAACTGGACTGCAATGTTAAATAACAGGCTCTAAGGTCAAAACGGAAAGATACCCACTTCTGATCATCTTTCTGATCTTCTTACGGCGGTTTTACAATCCGTTCATTCTCAATACTGATTCTGGTCATTATATAGACCAGGGGTGGCCAGCTATACGACGTACAGTAGCCGAAAATTAGAGGCAATTTAGGCAAGAACCATACACTAACAGGATAAAATCTTGTCCCTCACTGGATGGCTTCCTTTTTTCCCTGCATCCAACTACAGTAGTTTTGTTTCAATTACCTGTGAGTCTCCTTTTTTAAATATCCTTTTAATGTGCCGTTCGCGGTTAACGTTGTGTTCATCTAAATCACCTGAACACAATCTTTAGAGGACACTTGCGCGAGCCGCACTGTGGTCACCTCCCTGATATAGACTAATTTCTTCTGAGATATCATGCCATGTAGTTTGGGTTAAGAGTAACCTGCTCCCTCCCTCACAAGAGTAAGCTGATGGAGGCAGCCCGTTCCTTCGCAACGTCGGTGTATATGTACCAGACTGCACGGCATCACAGTTCAGAAGAGAGTAATTTAGTAATCATCTTATTCAAAAGTTGTGTAAATACGAGTGCGTAAACTTTGGTATCACCAACAAATTCACATTTCTCTAATCTACATATTATTTCTATTATTTAGTTTCTGCGTGTTTCGGCACTGTCACTATCCTCATGGAGCTTACACCAAGGTTTCATTAAAACATAGAGCAATGCATAATTAACAATAAATATACACGTTAATCATGCAGTTTGGTGAAATTATTATTTATATATATATATATATATATACATACATACATAATTGTGTTGTTAATAAAATGGTAATGTAAATTTTGTGTTTTTATGATTACAAGATACATAATTCTCCGCTACATTTATTTCTTATTTACAAACGTCTATAATTTTCTGATCCAAACTGGGTATCGTCCACATGTAGTGTGTTTTGATTGGTTTATTTTGGGAGCGTGGAGTTGTGGAATTATGCATTTGTCCGTGATGTAAAGGTTTCAGTTTATCCTAATGTACAATATAAAAGGTGTGTTAGAAGTTAGAAATAAACACATTTTTACGTGGATCCATTATTATTATTATAATCTTACCAGGAAAAGAGCGGGCGACTCCTAGTAACCTTCAAAACATCTTTCTTTCAGAAATCGGGCAACACTGGCTACGAAAGTACTTCTGCATTTTTTGCTATATTCATTGCCCGGGCTGTTCCGTGATTTATTGGACATGAACAAAGTGGCATCGGCAGAGGATATTGCCGAATACAGACAGTTCTGCTGTAGCGGGAGATCTGGTGTTCTTGTGAGACGTAGCGTTACAAAAAAATTGCATAATAAAAATACGGCGAAATCAAAAAATTTTGCCCGGTCATCCAAATTTATATTTTCCCACTGGTCGCTGAAATGGCGTTATAGCCAACACGCATACAGAAAAAGTTCGCGTTGTGCAGAGAGCGTTCACGCATTCGGAAATCGTACTGTAGCCAGTTCGAGTTAGCGAAACACGCGTTGTAATAGAACTGACTTTTCCCCTGTCTGTGTCAATCTTCCAATAATCTGTACCCGTCTTCAACTTTACGTCTCTCGTAATAGGAATGCGTGGGTACTTCCAAAGAAATGGGTGTTATTTCCGAAATATAAGATAATAAAGGAACAAAAGTATTTCATTTAATTAGAACACCAACTAACGCACATATATAATTTTTTTTTACATTAAAACATTTAAAATCGCTCCAACATCTTTCGATCTTAAGACCACCCTCAGGGAGCCACACTGCTCTCCGCAAAAGTCACATTTTTAAAAATACACTTACTGATTGATTTTCTTATATTAACCTTTTGGCGCCAGAATTATTTTTTTAATTTTAGCACACCCTGTATATAAAATGTTAATAATACAGGAACCAAATACGTTAGAATTATGAAACAAACTGCATTTTGAAGAGAAAGAAACGGAGAGTAAATACCATGTTTAAAATATTCAGTACCTATATTTGTTGAATAAATATATAAAATGAAATTTTAGAGGTTAGCG
>Ga0131853_10026169_pt1 | contig 10496 bp, 8 predicted proteins | sample TergutLab28metaG_FD_92764 | JGI IMG/M metagenome (GOLD analysis project Ga0131853, IMG submission 92764) | Labiotermes labralis P1 segment gut microbial communities from Petit-Saut dam, French Guiana - Lab288 P1 (version 2) (version 2) | ecosystem: Host-associated > Arthropoda: Insects >... | reverse complement strand
TGAAGTTTATGGCAAAAAATATGTAACATTTAGTATATAATTTCCAAAGTCAGAACTTGGAATATAAAGAGCAGCATTATTTCAACCAGCTGCAGGACACACAACACAGCTTTCAATCTTGTACAACAGCAACTTATTCCAATGACCTGAATCTTTTTCATGTAGAACAATGTACATTCTGTTAAGGTATCCCTCTTTTTCCTGTTTGTTCGAATACAAGTCTCAGGATTCTGAAAATAGTAGTCTAGCTGTCTAGCTCCCTTCCTTGGCAAACAGCCACTTTTCTTCTCTCCCCCCCCCCCTCTTCTTTACCACCAAAAACCAAACACATCAACATGCTTCTTTGTATTTGTCAGACTCTTTCATTCAGTGTCCAACCGACATGCTAGACAGACATAACATGCTAGTGTATTCTGAACACTCTGCCACTTAAAAACCACACCTATTACTGTGAAAAATTACTTTTAAGTGATCACATTTCATATATCACTGTATTTTATAAAACTGTTAAATTAAGCTAGTTCATTTTATTGTGTTATTTTCTGCAATAAAAGCATTAGATCTAATTTTAATGACAAATTCATAGCCAAAGAAATGTTTCAGAATCTTTTCAAAGGATACAGTATTAACTAGTTACTGCACAAAGTGATTCAATACTGTCAACCTTTGCACAACAGTGGTGTAATGTAAGTTTTTTATTATCATTGTTGTATGTGTAAATTTATATTAAATCCACTGAACTTGGAATGGGTGTAACTACTTCCACCATGTGGCACTGGATACTGCTGTTACTTGGAGCATACCTCACTACAGGTACGTTCAATTTTAGTTCAACAACATTCACATTTTGTATTTAAAAACTGAAGTGAACAGTCCTGGATTCAAGCGTGTGTGTTAAATTGGGTATAAAACATATTCCATATCAAATCTACCTCACTATTTGTCACTTTTAGACAATTATTCACATAAGGAGGGCAGAGCAGAGCAAAGAGCATGACAGTGTTAGTACATTCGTTTCAAATCTTTACTGCTGCACTAATTAATCTGACTTAAACCCTTCCTAACAAAGACTAAGATACACCTACATCACTCTTTCTGCCAGCTATTTATTATGAACACTATTTAGAATGTAACTCCAGGGTTTAACATCACTAACACAAAAGCCTAACACCAGGCACCATACATGTGAGTTGAATCCAACTCTCCATATAAAAAAGCTATTACCATGATAAAGGCAAACTTGTCGCTGTGCACACCATGACAGCCTATGGGAAGTGGAGGAATAGCTCCACTCATTCTTAACCTTGGCACCAGATAGAGATGGGTAGTCAGCTTCACGTCCTTGTCACTTTATACCCAGAAGAAAGGGACCCCAGTACCTAAGGACAGGAGGCTAAGTGGGACCAGAGCTAGTATAAAAGCTTTAGAAAAGAGAAAAAGTCTCTTACCCCCACCTGGAATCAAAATCACAATTCCCTGGTTGTCCAGCCCACAGACTAATTACTATATCAATTAATGAATATTAATACAGTTCTTCTAAATAGGTTCATCTACAGAGGGTTTCTCCCCGCATTCTTTCGCATAATTTGTGTCAACAATTCCCACGTACCTGTGCTAGTTATCTGCCTGTTACTACCTAGCACTTGAAATGTTCCTTATGGAATTAAAAATTTTTGGTAGGGATTTATAAGTCTTTCAACTAGAAATAAACTCAAAATTCAGTCACTGATCTCTCAGTTACTACAATTTGTATCTGTCTCCATTGATGGTCTGAGGCACATTCAACATACAAATGGTCTGGGACTACTTGTGTGGTTTGGACATGTAAAAGGACTATTTCTGACTATGGTGGGCAGTTCCCACATCTGAATGCTTGTTTTTACTTATTTTTGGAGCTTTATAATTTGTACTCATCACCAAATATTGGGCTGATCACATACAGAAGAATAAGCCAGGAGAGACACCAAGTACTCAGAAAAATTTAAATGGCAACCATTTAGGAGACTAAAGAACAGATACAAAGATTATACTGATGTGGGCCTTTAAAAACCAGGGTGTGATCACATGTAATGGATTAAAACAGCTTCCAAACATCTACAAGCCATTGCAAAATTCTAGGTGTCAGAGAAGTGATGTGAAGCAATTTCTGCATTGAGGACCCAAAAATATTAGGTGTCACCTTGGTGACATGATGCCTGGGATTTGTGCACTCATGGCTTAGGAGAAGGTCCAATGGAGGGTTTCTGTGTGCAGGTTATGAACTTCCAGGTTCCTCGCAAGCTGGAGAACATATTGACCAGCTAAGCAACTAGCAGCTTTTCAAGCAGGATTGTACTTCAAAGAATCAGTGGAATTGAATGTGATTAAATCCAAGAACCTTTAAATATGTCAACAGGGTAATGATTTGACACTTAATCAGTTCCACATGCAATCATGATTGTAACACAGGATAATTAAGCAAAATCAATAAGGACACAATAAGATAACATTAACTCAGCACTAGCACCACTGTCATTACTGTATCAGTTGGTGGCACTTATCAGCTGTGGCCTCCTCTCAAACCATTTCCATATATTCTCATTTGGGGCATTAGGATGGTGGAAACATCATGAGTAAGGACATTGGCCAGGTTTAAGGCAGATGGCACTGGCTATAGGCACACGTCATGATCCCCTTCTGCTTTATAAGCGATGAAGATAATGATAATAATATCATACAGTGACCTTAAGTACAGATATGTCCATAATCCAGTCTGTTTTCACCTATAAATTCATGTGTACTTCAGCACAGTCAGCTGCTAAAATGACATAAGTTGAGCAATACTACACATTCCAAACTTTGAATTGAATAGAAATTATTGACCAGAATCTAGCTCCAAGATAAAAGCCTCAGAACCCTTGGACAGTGACACTGGGTGGACTCCAGGGCCATCTGAATGTTGAAGTAAAAATCAAAACCACCTACCACCACTGAGAAGACTGCCCAAATATTCCCTGCCTCTAGCCACTAACTGTAAACATCAAGTTATGTTGGCCCACAATATCAGTTAGTTAATTAATTAATAAGTATTTTATTACTGGGTTTATTCATAATAAAATGCAAAATAATTTCATCTATGAAAAGGTTTGTACGCCTGTCACAACTGTGTCACTTCTTCAAACAATGTACCTGATTTGGCCAAAACCAGGTTCTTTTGGATACTTGAAAACATGTGAATATTTTATGTGCTGTGTAATTTAAACAAACAACGCACACTTAAAATCGCATGCACATTCAATACACTTTGCATAAATCACAATGTAATTTCTGTTTGTAACAGGTGTCCCTGAAGAAGACATGAAAAAGATGTATGTCTGTCCACCAGACTTTGTTCGTAATGGCAACAGCTGCTATTTCTTCAGTACTCATATGGCAACATGGCAAGAAGCCCACTTTGAATGTAAAGATAGGGATAGTGAACTGGCAAGGCTGGAAAAAGGTTGGGAAGATCGAAACATGAGAAGCTACCTCAATAAACCAGAATTGGGTAAGAGCAACAATATTAAAATACATTAATATTTACTGTCGTTTTGAATTTCCAATGACATTTATACTACTACTACTGCTACTACTACTACTACTACTAATAATAATATGACCACCACCAACACCACCATTATAGAATTACCATATATTCATCACAACAAAACAGGACATTTCCCACCAACTGAACATAAAAAAAGGGCAAATCAGAAAAAAAGGAGGTTAAAAAAGCAGACACATAATCACAGTTTCCTTAAATAGGAGTCCCTTTCAGTGTTTCTCTGCTAGCAGTTCTTTAAATTTCACAGACATGAAATTCACAGGAAGATGTTAATTGAGCATGTTTCTCAATGAGTGCAAGTCGTTCGGTATTTCTGCACCCAAGACTGCCTAGACATGCTGAAGGTCAACTGTTCAAATGTTCCTTTTGTTTGTAAAATAATAACATAATATTATGTATTTCTTCAAAAGTAGCAGAAATATTTCATACACTTGCAGTAACATTAAAATATGCAAAAGCATTAGGAGCAAACAAACAGTCAAAAACCTGGACAATTTTACAAATGCAAAAACCTGCATGGATGGAAATTTTGGGGTCAAGAAGACATGCCTGGGGAAAAGAAGATGTATGGGAATCCTATACCACCACCACCACCACCAATGTTGCTCCTGCTCCTACCACCAATGCAACTACTGTAGCAGCTCAAGTGGATCCAGTTTATTGTCTGATTACAATACAACATGAAGGCAAAGTCTTTTGTGCTACAATGATGTGTCACCTGGCAAAAGGTTTGTGACACTTCAAGGGATTGTACTGCCTTCATTTGTATGGGACTAAAGTCCTGTGGCAAGTCATGAAATAACTGTCCATTAACACAGTGTCATATCCCAGCAGATCCAGTCTTCGGCAACATTGCTGTGAAAAGCTGAAGTCTTGAAAAATATGCTAGGACCAGCAAATTTTGGAGAACAGAGACTGTCTCCCAAATGCCGTGTTATTAGAATGTTGTATGTTAATCAGACAGTGGACAAAATCACACTGGAGTATATAATAATAATAATAATAATAATAATGATCTCATATTAGAAATTCAGCACATGTGGAATGTGTAAGCAAAAGTGATACCAGTAATAATCGGGGCGACTGGAACCATTTCACAATCACTCAGACAATAGCTGAGTAACATACCAGGAAAGCACGAAATTAAGGAACTGCAAAAAACAGCCATACTGGACACTGCACACATACTACAGAAAGTGGTAATGTCGTCGTCATCATCATCATCATGTTCCTGAAGGGTTAGGTGTGTTTCCTGTTCCTTAATCCTCAAGATGAAGTTGGTCACTCCATCTCTTCCTTGGTCGTCCTATTATCCTTTGTCCTTTTGGTTGATATTGTAGTGCTTGTTTTGGTATTCTATTTGTGTCCACTTTCTGTACATGTTGTAACCACTTTTCCTGGTACTGTTTTATTTCCTTTACTATGTTCTGTGCTCCCGTTTTTTCCCTAATACATTGATTCTTTTCTTTATCTAGTTTTGTTATTCCAAGCAAGCATCTCAAAAATTTCATCTGTGCTGCTTCTAAACATTGTTCCTCTCTTTTCTTCAGTACCCAAGCTTCACTTCCAAATTTCAGTGCTGCTTTAGCTGTAATGTTGTGAATTCTTAATTTTGTTTCTTTGTTCATTTGTTTTCCAAAATGTCTCCGTATAGCTCCATTTATTTTGTTATATGTTTGCAATTTGTCTTCTAAACCACTTGTGTATTCTGATATATGGCACCCAAGTGGTAATGTAAAAGTACAAAACATATTTAACATGCAAAATAATATTACGTGTAGCACAAATTTTAAACACAGAACAGCTGTAACACTATATACCCTAGAAACATGGTTGTTTCAGGAATATAACTGCAGATACCCTGCATAAAGGTGGTAACAAATATAATAACAACAGACGACAAAACACAACAATGATGACAATGGTGACAGCGGCAGTGACGTCGACGACGACGACGACAACGACAACAACCAGATACATATCATTTGTCAGCTACTACACAGCAGAAAAATCTTCTTTAGCCAGGGATGAGCTGGTTTATGTGCAGTTGGAAAGTGAAACATTAAAATCACACTGCATTATTGTACATTATTATTGCTTTTATAAGTTGAGTATGACAAGTAACTCCCAACAGAGACTTTGGTCTCAAATTACATTTAGAACTATCTACAATAACCTGAAATCTGTCTGTCCATTTCAGCTCATTTAGAACGCTGGATTGGAGGAATATACAATTGGGAGACCAAACGATGGGTATGGGGAGCAACAGGACGGCGTGTTGGTTACCAGGGATTTTCTCGTCGTTCACCAACTGAAGATCCAAAGTGGCATTGCATAGTCATGGATCCAGTCATGATGTATAAATGGGGAATTAGGAGTTGTGTTCATCGCAAACATTATATCTGTGAAAAACCTCTGCAAGTGGTTATGGTACCCGTAGACAACAAAATCAGGCAACATTCTGAAAGGCAGTCAAATAGAAGACGCAGGCCCCAGTTACACACTCAGCAACAAAGAGTTCTTTAACATTTAAAATATAACTAGCAAATGATGACAATGAATACTGCAAACTTCAGACGATACATGAACATATCTAAAGTACCACATGCATGAACAACTAAAATATTATGATACACACTTGTCACAGGACCTTATAAGCCATGCTTATAAACTGTACTATATATGCACTGCCCTAACAAATAAACTTCTTATATAGCCTAACATGCTGTATGACACAAACATAAATATATCCTATCTATTTATTGCTGGAGTGAGACAAAAAAAAAGGATATGTGAAACAATATTATGTACTCACTTGTCAGTTCTCAGGGGCCTAGAATACTGAAATTACCAGAAATGTTGAAGAATAAAAGATCAACTTGATGTCACCTGCTATTTTATTTAACTTCTTACGTGCTCAACATGTTTCGGACATTAATATATCCATCATCAGGAGCTTGCGACTATTCTGTTGAATTACCACATTGGTCGTATTGTTCTTGGTTCTGCTCCTGATGATGGATATATTAATGTCCGAAACATGTTGAGCACGTAAGAAGTGAAATAAAATAGCAAGTGACATCAAGCTGGTCTTTTATTCTTCACCTATCACAATGATGCACGGTCCAATATACATAAGATTACCAGAAATGTGTAAGTTGAAAAAAGAAAGACATTCCTGTCTATTACAGCAACTACTGGTAAAAATAAAAACATACACTTGTTTGATCCTTGTATTTGTTCGAGATTTATCCTACTCAAAACGCAGTATACTTGTTAGTTACTTAGTTGTGTTTTGACTTAAACAAAAAAACCCCTCCTCAATTGAAGTATACTTAGTAAAAGAAATAAAAATAATGTTTCCATTTATATATAATGTTTGCATACTATTAAGTGGCACACATGTGAATGATAATACCATTCAGTTAAGAGATGGAAGTCGATATAGCAAGGAATGTAAAAAAATAATAATTTCCAATCCTAACTTGAAAAAGCTTCAAAATGAGGTAGTGTCTATTTTATCACGTGCATTTATTATTACTCTATATCAACATACACTTTCAAAATCACACTGGTGATATGAAATGTGAAATATTCTCTGATATTTTCCAGTCTATTGTGTCAATGTGTTATTTTTTTCTATGACTTACTTGACACACAATTTTACCATCTTCATTAATTTTTATCTAGTTGTAGCTACAAGTTTGTATGACATAGCCATCAATGAACAGCCATACCATGTATATAATGAGATAACGAGATATGTTACAGAAGGTCCTCCCTATCCACAGTCAGTTGGGGCCATATAAAAGCTACTTAAGATGAATCCCCTTTAAGTGGGCAATTTCAACCCACAATATAATGGGTTAATGATGATCAGGTTGCTATGTACAGTACTTTTCAATGACATACAGTAATTAAATGTGAGCAGTTTGTTAAAAATGTATTGTTTTTACAAAATGCAGGGGACACTGGCAATTTTCTGTTGGGGAATATTTGGTCCGCAGATGTGACCCCCCAAAACTGCTAAGAATTCTTAGGTACATTCCCTTAAAAAAACCTGGCCTAGTGTACGAAAAAAAAAATATCAGAAACTTGGATAATGGGGAACCTCATTATTGTCTGCAGTATATGAAAATGTGTGTCCTCATTCCAATTATACACACAAATTTAATACTAGTGTAAACATGCAAATTAATGTAAACTTAATCACACTGCCAATGGAACAGTATTAATGTCCAACACCGCAATCGAACTGAAATCTCTTAAGAAATAAACTGAAACACTGTGTTAACAATTTGAGCCAAACCTAATGGAGGAAAGCCAAAAAAGTACTATGTATTTCAAAGCCATTCTATTCGTTTAGACACAGACACTGGGAATCAGTTCCTTAGTATGGAAGCTGTGTGTGTGTATAAACTATGGTGTAAGGGCACAGGGATCAATGCTCATTGCATTAATTATTAATAAATGCTAATGATACTACTACAGAAATATCAAACACAAGTGCTTTTTATATCGATACTCAGTGGCAGATGGAACATTCTTCTGTGACAACTCTAGCAAGGTAAGGGTGAGGTGACTGACCTTCAAAATACTGTATGTAAGAGCCAATAAAATCAAAAGTAAAGCCGTCACTTTCCACATCTTGAAAGTATATAGGGGGAGAACAGTAACAGCACCACTCATTAGCACTACATACAGGCGAGTGATTAACTTCAAGCCCTGGCTGCTTGGCCCCCCCCAGGAAAATGCCCTGGTAACCACTAAATATGAGGGTGAGTGGGCCCAAGAGCCATTAAGGATGTTTTGGAGCCAAGAAAAATCTCTTGGCCCCACCAAGATTCAAACCCCAGATTATCCAGTCTCATGCAAAATCACTGCACCACATACTGTACTGAATTTACTGCAGTCTTATGACAGAGCTCAGAACTGAAGCCAGGATAATAATGGTGTCAGTATCATTTCTGAATCTGTAAACTGGACTAAACTTGAAAACACAAACTACTGATGATGATGATGATGATGATGATAATAATAATAATAATAATTATTATTATTTACTCAGGCATTAAATACTTGCTAAATATTTAGAGAAGTGAATAACTGATGACTGAAACATGCATTTCATGGTATATACATTTTTCCAACTTTTATGGTTTTCAAGGTAATTAAAAGGTGGTATAGTATGGAAATTGTACATACATTTCCAAATGTGTTAGAAAAAGCACATGGCAAGCAAGACCTTGACTAAACTAGGGTGCAAAGCAAGTAGATATAATCTAATTTTAGGGTGATTCTAATCTAATCTTATCCAATCTACCTGTATGAGTACTCGTAGTGCTGAAGTATTATAGAATAACAACAGTTTTATCATCAAAATAGAAAATAAAAGTAAATATGGACCTCCTAAAGCAGTAAAATGAGGGCTGCAAGAAGAATGTGCACCATCCCCCTTAAAAACTGATTTACATAAATGTAATTTTATTTGAGTGAAAAATGTCATAAGTAGTGAGAATATTTCTGGGAAATAATATATATCCCCACGGAATCTGTAGATGACCACACAATTTTGAAAAAAATTAAGATGACTTAAAATTCCTCTGCAAGCCTAGAAATTCCCCACATTTTATAGAATCTGAAGGCTGATTACCAAGTTCACAACAGCCTGCTACTTGTCGTCACCCTCAGAGCAATCCAGGCTGGACACTCCCATCCTATTTACTTAAGAGTTCAATAATCTCTCATCTGTGCCTAGGTCTTCCAAGTAGTCCCTCTCATTCAGCCTTCCCCATAAAAACAATGCCCATTCCCTGCCTATCTCATAATCTTCGATTTGATCACTTGAATGATGCTGGTTGATAAGCACAAATCACGAATCTCCTCATTATGCAATTTTATCCAGTCTCCTGTTACTGTCTCCCTCTTACGCTTTAATACTTTATTCATCAACAAGTTTCACACACACATAAAACAACAGGCAAAGTTCCAGTTCTTTGTGTTTTAAACTTCATATACTATTCTCAGATGGCAAACAGGAACATAAAAGATTCTGGATCAAATTGTAGCAGACATTCCCTTAACGAAATCTGCTCTTAACTTCTTCATACATGCAATTTGGACTTACTTGTGTCATTCACAAATATTCTAAGTGTGTCCCATTTTGAAAGGATATAATAGCTGTTTTTATGTTGCAATTATTTACTGCATTCTGTCCACAATACGTGCATATATACTTAGTTTTCTCAGCATTTACTTCTATATCCACTGCCTTATGAGCAACTAATAAAGCTTCTGTGTTTTTCTTGATAGTATGAATATATCTTCTCAATAAACTACCATCATCAGAATCGACTACAAGTTTCCATATCCCATTACACCTCAATACCTTCCAGTTTACTTGGACCTTCATAATAGCACACTCTAAAGCAAAATCAAAGGGAAATGGCAATAAAGCATCTCCTTGTGTAAGACCACTCTAAATTGGACACATGCCAAACAAATGTTTGCATATCCAGACTTTAATACAGGTTTAATTTAATTATACTTGAAGAACACAAACAGTTGCATGGGTACACCAGACTCACTGAGAATACCATACAAAAGTTCCCTTCTAATGCCATCACAGGCTTTCTGGAAGTCTGTAAATGGATGAAGTACTCCCCAATGCATTCCCATTTTTTTCTATGGTACTTGATATACAGGGTTATTCATAAGTCCCTCTGGGATTTCCGAACTCGACTGCGCAACAACAAAGACAGAAACGGCAGAAAGGAGCATATCAACAGAGAGAGAGACACTCCAAGTTTCTGTCCTACCATACAGGTGCTCGATATGTGCACCCTTGGTGACGCGGCAGATGTCAATCCTGTAATCAAGTTCCTGCGACACGCGTTGCAACATTTGGCGGTCG
>Ga0131853_10026168_pt1 | contig 10496 bp, 12 predicted proteins | sample TergutLab28metaG_FD_92764 | JGI IMG/M metagenome (GOLD analysis project Ga0131853, IMG submission 92764) | Labiotermes labralis P1 segment gut microbial communities from Petit-Saut dam, French Guiana - Lab288 P1 (version 2) (version 2) | ecosystem: Host-associated > Arthropoda: Insects >... | reverse complement strand
TGCACGGAACAATGAATGTAAAAAAAAGGCATTTGACCATTTTGAACCTTAGCACACTGCATTTCACTATGATGTATGACCTAAATTGGAATGGTGTACTGACTTGCTTTTTTCCATAGAACTCTAGTAGATGCTGTATTGTAAGTACCAATATATCAAAGCCTTTGTCCCTTTGAATAAACTGACATTTACAAGAAACATATTGAAAAGTAAATGGTGTTTTTCTGTACTGGACCAAACTAGTATTATAAAAGTAAGTGTTTTAAAGTACAAGTTTTCTTTTGTGATTATTTTCAGATCTGTTTAAATTTGTGTGGATATCATATTAATTTATAGAGTATGTTAATAACACAAAATAATACGGTTGCCATTCGGCATTACAGTTTGAACAGATTTCTAGAAATGTTAATATTATTATAAAACATGACTTTGTAGTTGTAATTTACTCTCCACTGTATTATTAATCTGTTAGAAAAATTACATTAATAAAAGAAATTGCCTAGTATCACTATATTTGTATGCCCATTGAACACCTCTGCAGTAATCATTAAATGCTTGGTAAGATGATAGTGCAGGTATCTATCCTGATTTAAGGTAAAGTTGTCCTAGTGCTTCATTAAACAACATGCTATGAACATACATTCCTGTTATGAATTGAACATTTCAGTAATATATGTGTGGGAGTGGATGCATAGCTCCACACACTCTTAGGCTAATCAGGATCAACTGTGAATGTATTCATTTTAAGTTATTTTTATGTTTGCACTGATGACAAATGTGTGTTACATGTTCTTTGAACATTTCAATTGTGCCTTTCCAGATAATTAGTTGAAAGGTACTAACCATTTTAAGGCAAAATATTTTGGAATAAGAAGTTCAGAAAGTAATGTCTGAAGAGTATGTCATTGCTTGAAGAGTGTGGTAGTGAAGGGGTTAACATTAGCACCAGATGCATGTGAGAGGTTGTGTGTGCTGTGTCACTGTCCCACATGATCATACCCGCTGGGTAGGTCCTAGAGTCAGTCTGTGGCAGTGGAGAATAGAGTCTTTGACCCTGTTGGAACTTGTATTCTAGTGGTGCACTGAATACCCTAGTCACAGGATTGTGAATCTTTTGATGTCAAATACCATAAATGCTAGAAGTTTATAAGAAAAACCTTTTAATGTTCCCATAGGATAGTTGGGCAGTGAGGAAGGGGGTTCTGGATTTGGAGGCATTGTTAAGCATTTTTCATCATGTTTAATATTGTTTGTAAATTTTATTGAAGTAAACTAATTTGTAGAAATTGGACAGAGTTGGTGATGGACAGATCGGCCTGTCATGACCTGGTGGAGAAGTCAAAAACCCATAGAGGGTTGTAGGACAAAAGAAGAAGAAACTAATGTGTAAGTGTAACAAGTATTTTATATATGTAGCAACAGAAATTACAAGGATTAGGCGACTGGGATTTCAAGTCACCATACATTAAATGGAGCTTTGGTACTGGGCAGAATCGTACACAACGCAAAGAAGAACCTGGACACTTTATTAATCACTAGTGACAAGGTGGGTCTAGAGCTAAATGCTGGGAAAAGTGAGCATGTTTTCATGTCTCCTGAGTAGAATATGGGTGGGAGGGGGGGGAGAAGGATCAGCAGCCTTGGTGTGGAATCAATATAATTATAGCTAATAAATCCTTAGAAAATGTGGCAGAGTTAAAATACTTGATAACAATGACAAGAAATCAAAATTTTATGTAAGATTAAATTTGGGTAGTGACTTGTTACTATTCGACCCAAAATCATTTATCCGCCTGTTTTATTATCTAAGACTGCAAAGGTTAAAATATACAGAACTATATTTGCTTTGTTTTATATGGGTGCAAAACTCGGTCTCTTATGTGGTGCTGTGGGTGATCTTTGGGCCTGAGTAAGTAAGAGCTTGACTAACAATAACAAATGTTTGGGTGGTCAGATTAAAGAGGATGAGGTGGGTGAGATGTGGCATGTATGGTGCAGGAGAGAAATGCACACAGGGTTTTTGTACAGAAACCTGAAGGAAAGAAGCCACTTGCAAGATCTAGGCTTAGAAAGGAATACAATATTAGAACGAATCTTCAAGAAACAGGATTGGAGGGCATGGACTGGACTTATCTGGCTTAGCCAAAAAACACAGTATGATCTGTATGCTGCATAAGAGGACAGACATGCATCTTTTCCTGTTTCTCCATGTGGTTTTAAAGTCAGCTTGGCTGCACAAGTCCTGAGCCACACTAGCAGCATGGCTCAACATTCTGGTGCCTGCAGGTAAGAAAAGTGTCTTCACTCATTCATTTGTTTAAGAAGGCAAGTCACATTTTCAAATGTAACGTATTTATTTCTGGGAAAGTGTTATGTTCTGTACTTACCAACTTAGAAAACATTTATTTGTGTACTCGTGTGTGTTTTTCTTTTTTGTCAGGAGTGATGAGCAGCCACTATCTGGCTATGGCTATGTTGCTCAAGGACATTGATAAACTGATAGCTCAACAGTGTGAAGCATGCTGCTCCAGGCAGTGTGCTTAGTGAAAACAGTTCTCATATAAGTCACTAGACAAGGCAAGTATGGGTGTGAGGAGCTGGATCTTCCTCAGAGATGGTTAACCTACCTTCAAGAAGCTTACTTCCTCACAAAATGGGTGGTTCATTGATATTTGTGCTGCCCAGCATGTGTGGAGAACACTGGAAAGGTCAGGGTTTGACTGTGTCAAGACATATGCCTAAAGCAAGATCCCCTTGAGAACATTTTGTGTTGTTCATTTGCACTGTGGTTCAAACAATAACCCAACTGTGGGATGGTTTGTAGCTGCCCAGATGACTGGTGTCATTAATAGCCTTACTTTTACTGGTCTATGCAATACAAACTGCAAGGATGATGACACTAAGCTTCTGTACAACTTGATGCTTCACCAAATCCATCCACAAGTCATGATATGGAGACTCTTTATGATGGTCCTGGAGTCTAGTGTTGCAGACAAATTGTAGCAGGAAGTGAATAATGATGACAATAACCTCTTACCCGCAGCATATGTCCATGGTTTTGTAGATGGGTGTGCTGTGTGCCTTCAAATGGGATGACTGAGAGACATCTCTCGTATACCCATTGTTATTGTCAACCAGTGCCTTCTGATAATATTACACAGTGTACAAGATGGAGGAACAGCCTCTAACCTATCCTTCTGAAAAGCTAGTACAAACTGTAAGATTTTCTGTAACTGTATGGGATGGTATGATGACAAAGGTTGTGCACTCAATTCAGTTGACGAGACAATCACAGCTACCATCAAGAACAGAGTTGATTTATTGGATTACATCTTCTGGTTATTCACTTCACAACTTAGAGTTAGTGAATTGTATTGTGAGAATTTTTACTGGAATCTCCATCCCTTGGAGGTGCCAAGCAAAGAAACAGGTGAATGACTAAAGCTAGTAGACAGAGAGCTACAAAGAGAAGGTCGAAGATCCTCTCACAGGAGTGAGTCAGTAGGTAAGTAAAAACTTTTACTTACTTACTCCATGGAGCAGAGTACTTCTTGGGAAGCTAACTGGTTTGCAGCTAGTCAAGAAATTCCCCGCATTTTATGGAATCCGAAGGTTCATTACTGCATTCACAAGTGCCCACCACCTGTCCCTATCCTGAGCCAGCTTGATTCAGTCCATACCCCCACATCCCACTTCCTGAAGATCCATCTTAATATTATACTCCCATCTATGCCAGGGTCTTTTACCCCCAGGTTTCCCCACCAAATCCCTGTACACCTCTCCCCTCCCCTATACACGCTACATGCCCCGCCCATCCCATTCTTCTCGATTTTATCACCAGCACAATATTGGGTGAGTACAGAACATGAAGTTCCTCATTATGTAGTTTTCTCCATTCCCCTGTCACATCATCCCTCTTAGGCCAAAATATTCTCTTCAGCACCCTTTTCTCCAACACCCTCAGCATACATTCCTCCCCCAACGTGAGCGACCAAGTTTCACATCCATACAAAACAACAGGCAAAATTATAGTTCTGTGTATCTTAATCTTTAAATTTTTGGATAGCCAACTGGAAGACAAAAGATTCTGCACCGAATGATAGCAAGCATTCCCTGCTTCAATCTGCTCCTAATTTCTTCCTGTAAAGAGTTTTGATAGATTAATAAATGTTTATTATATATCAACATGTGCACAAAAAAGTAGTGTATTTACACTACTTATTTGTGCACATGTTGGTTTACAATAAACATTTCTGGTATCTGCCTGACCGCAACCAGGAATGGGTTAGCATTCCATGACGTATGTTGTAGTAATCTGTGACGTATCTAATGTGTCCTGATGTCAGGCGCTATCGCAGATCGTATATGACTGGTGCCATCCACTGTAATTCGCGGGCGTTGCCAATGTACGAGAGACAGCCTTTTAATCGCACATGCAGGTTAAACATTCGCATGTAGAGGCCCGTTATGTAAAACATTACGCTGTTAAATTCTGGATGTATTCCCCATACCTAATGCCTAGAGTGAAGTGTACCTGACTGTACTACTTTGCCATAGATGATAAATTGTGAGCCGAGAATGGCGGATTGTTTGTTTTTAATGTGAAATTTGTGAGAAAACGTGTTAGCGTTCGTCCTAACCTAGAGGTGTGAAGTTTAAAGTCTACATTTTTTTGTCCCTGCGGCCAAACTGTAGCACATTGTAATATTTTAGCTTGTGTATTGAGCCACAAGGACCTTTCTTGGGTATTACGTCCGGAATTTGAGACGAATGTGTTTTAAATGAGGCCAGTTTTGATGAATGTACTTTGCAACTTTACATGAATAGGAAAGGCAGAAATAAGTAGTCACTAACTTGCAAAGGTATGGGCCTAGGGGTATTACAGAGGATTTGTGAGCCAAGTTTATTATGTACTGGAAAAGCATTCCTTACATGTTCTGTTAATGGTGTGTTTTACTAAAATTTGAATGATGTGATACCCATTTATCAGAAGACTGACAAGTCACAAGTTACCCACAACATCTGAAATTGGACCGGAGTCAGTGTTTCCGTATTTACTTTCAATATGATTATGCATTTTTAGTCAAAAACTAAAGTAGTTTATAGCCTTAAATCAAATTTTGAATGACTGGCTGTGTGACAGGTTCAAAGTCTGTGTCCACATATTTAATTTGTGGTAATGTAATACTGTCATCTCTTTTAACATTTGTCCTGACATACACAGAAATATGATAAAAAGAGTGATATCAAATATTCCACCCATTAATGTTACTCACCTTTGGCAGGGTTGATTAACTTAATATTTTCAGAAGATGGTAAACCAGAAAGTAACAATTCTGTATGGGAGTCAGACAGGAACAGCCCAGGAAGTTGCAGAAAGAATTTGGAGGGAAGCCAGGAAGTAAGTTAGTGTGTGCTTGAACACATGGAAATATGTGTGGTTTGAAGAGGTATAGGAGCATATAATTGTAGAGCTGCTGGTAATCTGATCTTTAATTATGAGTTTGGTTCAGTATCATGCAGAGTTTTTAACCATGTGCAGAAGTAATTGAAAACCAGTTGTCTGCATGTGTTTACATTATTTTCGTGGAATGTATGCTTCTTATGATTTTCTTTGCCATATTAAGTTTGTGTAATTTTGTGCTTAGTGTAACGATCATGCTGGTAGGCAAATTTACCACTGTTCTTGTGCATCTCTCATATTTTCTAGATTGTGCTTATGATTACTGTTTTATTTCATGATAAGGGAAAGAACTGTGTGCTGCAGATATTGCATTTCTTGAATTGAATCTAAAAACTTTTTTTTTTTTTAATTTAATGCTTGGAGATCAAAACCAAGGGCTGTGTCTGTACCGTATATTGTGCCACTGGGTTATGTTTAAGAAGGCTTCTTGGATTGTCTGATGGGTACTCAGAAGTTCTGTTAATCTCATTTATGTTACATTGTAAGTCTTATTATCAAACATTCAGGCCTAAGAGTAATATTGCTAACAAAACATGCAGAGCAGAGAGACACTGTTGGCTTCACAGTTCAGAGTGTGAATTTTGTACTTGTATTGAATATCATAGCAGTATTTGAACCGAATGTCATGGCCAGTTGCTTAGTGCCCCTGCTCGTGTGTGGGATGTCATGGGTTTAAATATTGATCTAGATACCCGTTACCCTGACTACAGTTTTTTATGGTTGTGTTTATTGCGTCCAAGGGATTTCCAGCACAGTAACACAGAATAGGCCTTGGGTGCTTCCTTACATGTCCATGCCAATTTATTAGTTATTCATTATCTTAACTGATGCTGTGTGGTCTGAAGTATTGATTACATCAGCAAATAGCCCTTAATGAATAAATGGATAAACAAGTAAAAAGTTTTGAAAGGAAACAAGGGAGGTGCTTGCTGTCTTGATTCAGTTAGAAAAGTCCAATTGCCTCAAACCTAAATTTGTGGCATGGTTCATGGTGCAGACAGAGCTCCTTGGTTTTGATTATATAACTGGTGAATGAGTCCCTTTATGGATTTTGTATATAAGGGCCACATGAGATTTCTTATATGCTGTAACATAGTGACACACATTTGTGAACTTTGTGTGTGGCAGATGATAAGATCTGAAGACTGTCTATTGCATGTAGAAGGAGAAGAAGAGCCGTGGTTGGATTATTGATGTGTGGGAGTAGACATTTTAGTGACTTTCTTTTAGTATTAATAAATGATAGTATTATAATTATTGTGGGGAAAATTAATATCATTTAAACTTATTATTTAGATTTCATTTTTATGGTCCAGTTCGGGCGATGGATGACTATCCAGTGTCACAGCTCATATATGAAGTGATTGTGATATTTGTTTGTTCAACTACTGGGCAAGGTGAAGAACCAGATAATATGAAACAGTTCTGGAGATTCTTGCTGAGAAAAAATCTTCCTCCAGATTCACTCCAAGGAATGAGGTCAGTATTGTCTGAAAATGAGGCAGTTGCTCTTGAATAATGAGTTCTCTTCTCTTACAAATGGAGCACCTGGAGAAGCAAGCTTTGCAATGTGAATGGAACTGATCAACTAAAATAAGCTGTTGCTTGCCTAAAGAACTCATGTAGAGGAAGGAAAAAATCAACATATGAAGTTTTAAGTTTAATTTCAAGGAAATGAGTAAACGTGCATGTAACCATTTGGAGTGTACATATTTTTAATTGCTTTTGCAAATTTCATCTTGAGGGAACACATTACAAAATGCAGAAAACTGATTTTAATAAAGTATGCTATTGAAAGCATTCATCACGTTTTGTGGCTAACAGATACTCTGATATTTATCTTTTTTGCTTTGTAGATTTGCTGTACTTGGTTTAGGTGATTCTTCCTATGCCAAATTTAATTATGCAGCAAAGAAGCTTTATCGTCGCCTTTTGCAGCTGGGAGGAAAGCCTCTCTTACACCTTGGTCTTGCAGATGATCAGCATGACCTTGGTGCTGATGCAGTTGCTGATCCATGGATTCTTGATTTATGGAGCAGGCTGTCTGATCTCTATCCTCTTCCTGAAGGAGTAATACCATTTGATAAAGGCAGTCTTTTTCCACCAAGGTATAGTGTGCATGAACAGAGACGTTTCATTGCGTATAGACAAAGTTTGTCTTGAAACTCTTACCTACCTGCTGTCCAGTATTGTATATTCTGTGAGAGTTACTCTGATCAGGCTTGACAGCTAGGGTTTGAATCCCAGTAAGCATGGACTTGTTATTTCAATAATGTAAGACTGGTTATGGGGCTCACACAACTTTCTGTCTGTTGGATACTTGGGGCTCTGAATCCTCAAATATGCTTGTGCTAGTTCATAATAATAGATGTAACAGAATGGAGCATAACAGCGCACTTATCTTATTAATGGTGTTAGTACACTTATAAATGACAATTTTGTCTTAGGTGGTTTGTGTCTGTAAGTCAGAGTGATGATGAAACCTACAACCAAAATTATAACAAGAATGAACTAATGGAGGAAAAAGTGGGTAAAAATATAAGAGAAGGATTTTCACATTACAATCCTTGCTTTATCAGTGTTGTTAAGAATACAAGAACTACTGCACCTTTACACTTTCAGGTATGAATATTAAACATGCTCTTGTCCAGTTGTTTTTATTTTATGTGGTGTCCAGTTGCTTTCATTATGCACATTAGTTGTCAGGATAATAGAAATCCAAGTTTTCTGTTCAATGTTTGGTTATGTTCAAGAAAGTTAATGGCTCACTGTCTCAGAATGGATGACATCTGCATATCAGTATGACACATCCAAGTTTGTTTTTGTTTCAGTTTTGTAGTTGCATTAAATAAAAATGCTTCTGATGCATATATATATATATATATATATATAAATATACTGTAGGTGGTAGTGACAGCTGCATAAACAACTCACAATAAATATTTGCCACAAAGTTGGAGCAGAAAGGTGACCAGGTGCTGTACCATGGGCTTCTGTTGTTTGAATTCAGCCTTACCCAGATGTGATTTAACTGCTACATGCTGTTCCCATCCTTCACCCCGCACAGTCAGAAGCAAAGGAATTTGAGTCATATCAGACCCTCTGCATGGCATGGAATCTACACCAAGCTGTATGTCTTTTCTGATGGTGATCCCCCTTCTAGTGCTTCCATATGTCCCTCCTCCTGTGCTACCCATTGTCAACCTGCCGTTAATGTTCTTAGAGTCTGCCTGTTAGATGCGTGGCATTAAGATTGGACTTCTAGCCATAGCTGAAATGGGACTGTGGACATGAAGTTCAGTAAACCAGGGGTCCACAAATTTTGCAAAAATCTGGGACCTGCTTTGAAGTTTTGGGTGCCAGAAAGGGGACATGAAGCAAGGACCCATAAATATTAGGCACCACCATACAAAATTTAGTTGCCCAGGTGACCTGGCATGTGGGATTTGTGCACACCAGCAGTCAAGCATGACTGGAGGCATTAGCAGTTGCAGTAAGAACTCTCAATTTACTCAGCAGGAACGTAAGACATTGTGTGTCATTAGTGAAGTGCTTTTATTGAAGATATGACGGTCAGTTAACAGGCTGTGCCATTTTGCTCTATTGAAGAGTGGCAAATCTCTGTACATGCGTCTTCTAAATGTCTTTGCCATGCCCATTCCAAGCTGACCAAGTCACTGCAATGTGATTACACTGTATGGTGTGAAAGAATGCCTTTGGCATATTTTATCTTATCTTTGCTGTTGCAGGATGTAAGGCTAATTCAGTTTTCAGCTCCAGAAGTGCAGTATTCCCCAGGAGATGTGCTTATGGTATGCCCACAAAATTCACTGGAGAATGTTGATCAGCTCTTTGGTTTGTTGTCAGTTGGTTTTGATAGAAGGCTGTGTCCTGATACAGTGATTCAGGTGACAGAGAGGGACAGTGACGCTTCAGTGCCACTGGCATTAAGACATCCTCTTACGCTGAGAAGATGTGCTGAGCAGTACTGGGATCTGAATGTGAGCCTAAGAAATGGGATTAGTTTCACTGTAAAACTTGGCCTTGCACTGTGAGGACAGAACACATACTGAGGGTTTTAAAAGTGGTGTTCCTGAGGACATTATGTGGATTCATAAAAGAGGAAGTAACAGAGAAATGTAGAAAGCTATATAGTGGAAATATATACAGTTAGTGTTCATTATTTTTAGGGCAATAATTAACAGGTTTGAGTAAGTAAAATACAATTATAAAACAATGTGTTCAGTGATTGAAAATATTAATACATATTTGAGTTTGAAGTATGTAATATCTGTTGGGAAAATGAAGGCATAAGGATTTTGGTTGGAAAGCATAGGGTGATAGACTGGTGGAGAGGCTGAGATAAAGAGATTAGTGTAATAGTAAAAGATATTGAAAATAATTCCATGTGAAGTTGCTGACTAGATGAAACTGATTAGGGTAGAGGTACCAGTATATATATATTTTTACTTGGAGCTGAATCTATTTATAGAAACATGTATTTCTTAATTTTTGCAATAACTATGGTAAGAAAGACCATTTAGTTAAAGGCAAAAGTTATTCGTCAGTGTTTAGAAAGGTATATACTTTGTGTTGAAATGTCTCTTAGCATAAGTGTCTGCGTCTGGCTAAAACTTCTTTGCAAGTCAGTGTATAGTGTGAGCACTTTTGAAGCCAAACTAACAAATGTGGACACTAAGAGTTTATTGTGTTTTACAGAAGGGGCACAAACTGTTTGTGTTACAGGCTGTCCCACGACGCTATTTCTTCCACATGCTTTCAAATTTTACCAAAAGTGATCTTGAGAAAGAGAAACTGATTGAATTTTCAACCCCAGAAGGGCAAGAAGAATTGTATAATTATGCCAATCGTCCACGCAGAACAGTACTTGAGGTGCTGCAGGATTTTCCACAAGCAACAGCAAACATTCCTCTGGAGTATATGTTTGAATTGTTCCAACCCATCAGACCAAGGGCCTTTTCAATAGCATCATCGGCAAAGGTGACTGCATTATAATTGTATTGTTGCTTGA
>Ga0131853_10026167_pt1 | contig 10496 bp, 8 predicted proteins | sample TergutLab28metaG_FD_92764 | JGI IMG/M metagenome (GOLD analysis project Ga0131853, IMG submission 92764) | Labiotermes labralis P1 segment gut microbial communities from Petit-Saut dam, French Guiana - Lab288 P1 (version 2) (version 2) | ecosystem: Host-associated > Arthropoda: Insects >... | reverse complement strand
AGTATGACGCCACAGATTTCTGCCGCGTTTTCTTGTTAGTAAATTGCGTGATGAGGCGTAGCTTGTATTCGTGTCAACAAATTTTAGCGGCCCCGAAAAACCAGTTCCATATGTCACTATTATCCAGTTTAGGAAGACCATTTATATGTCACGTCCTTACTAATTATATCCGTGGCCGGTAGACCAAAAACTTCATGTTCGCTCTGGTTCGAACACAAGTATGGTTGAACAATCTGTTCCAATGTAATAAGCTGGTTCAATAAGAAATTTATTGATGCGACACTAATTACCTTCAAAAATATATATTAGTTTCCTTAATATTAAATCAGTCTATACAATACCACAATGTCATCGTTGTGTGTCACACTTTTATGTAGAACCTTGTGGTTAATCACTTTTTATATTTAATCGTGGACACAGTAACTTATGAATTTAAATGTTAGACCTTTGTGGTCTGTAAAATGTGTAACTGTTGCGGGAGCAACCCTGTGTAGCCCTCCAGCAAATAATCTGCGTCTAGCTCACAAGTGTTTCAATCGAGATTCCTACTACAACTGCAACACTGATTTCTTAACACATCATTAATTAACACAATAACTGATGTGATTGTGGTAAGATAACCCTTGTGGTTGCCTTGAAAAAACCACAACCCTTTGTTGTATCACAAGTGTAACTGAACTTGTAGTCTGTTTAATCCCCCTGTGTCACTTAATCTGGAAAACTGAAGCCAAGCTATAGCAAGACGCGACCATCCCAAACTTAGAACAAAGACTGTTCTCTAAGGGTCTAAATGCCTATGACTTTACTACCTCGTGACGATTGCATCATCTCACACGGTCAAGAGTTGTGCAATCACTGTCACACCTGTGTGTGAGAAAATCCAAATATAAAAATTCGCCCTTAGCGTAACAGTTAGAGTTAACCATAGGGGTGTATTTGTAAACTCAGAAGGAACATTTCTATTGCAGAATTGTGTGTGATTAAATAGGTTAACCATTTTATTAAAGTATTGAATTCAACAGTCTTTTGATGGCACAATAATTGAGTTTGCATGAGGCAACTAATAATTTCTTGTAGGAAAGGTACTTCAAGGCACAGTTTTGTTATACACAAGGTGACAAGGCACAATAATCCAAGTAATATTTTAAATAATACATGTTATGCGATTAGTGTTGGTATTGAAAGACAGATGTCTATCAATTATTCATAGTGATTTTTTTAAGTGGTGTACCCTACTTTCTGACAATATTGATTCTTGTTTCTCTATTTATATGGAACAGATTGTTCACCCGCACATTTACGAACCAGACCGTAAACAGCATCTTTTCTTCCATTAAGTAGATAAACTGTTTTGTATTCCAGCCTTCTGCTTTATGTCACCATGTAAGTCCAACAATTTGGAGGATCCTGTTACATCCATCTTCAGGATGAAATATTATATCACTTTGTAGTCTACATGTAGGTCCAGCACCTCGGAAGATTGCAACATCTGTCTTCAGGATGAAAAGAATAACCTATTCAGTTGCTGAACAGCAGGGACTTGACACTTCCAAAACAGACTACCAGACTACATGGTGTTTTAATCCAGAATACTAAATTCTCAATTTACAATTCTGTGAAAATATCAGCTCTTACAGATATTCACATCCTTAAGGATACATGCCTTTTTTAAATTTTGATATCTGGTACCTTTCTTGACACTTCCAAAACATTAAATTTCTGTTACTTGAAATTTATCGATCCTTTTCCTTTATCCAAATTTCATTTAAATCCAAAAGAATGTTTAACTGTACTATGAAATTTCAGCAACAATTCATTTTATTTATCGTCTAGCTAACAGACTTTCAAAAATCTTTTCAACCCGGCATTCGAATATAGGCTTAGCGCTGCATTCAGACAGACAGAAGCACGTACAAAAAAGGAGATTAAATTAGGTTAAACACAACAACCCTGATGGACTTTGCAGTAGAAAGAGATAAACATGACACAAAACTTGAAATAAAGACAAAGGCGTACACTGGAATAGAGGAACACCACACAAACAGTTGGCCCACTTCAGTATTAAGATTGTTAAGTATGTAGGAAAATATGTACATGAGAGAGAAAATAATGAATATATCAAATGTGTCCACTGATGATTATGTCAGATTGGGCAAGTAGCACATTTCACATTACACATTGAACCTTGTCTTCAATTTCAAATTCTAAAAGAAATGTACTCAGGACTTCAGTAAAAATACCCAACTAAGACTTTCTTTGCTACTTCCACCTAAATTTTTCCATTTCAGGCAATTTTACTGTCTACATGAGGAAAGATTTCAAGTATCTTCAACATGTTGTTAGTGACACACTAATAACCCTCTTTTCAACATGCCACTAAGTTTTCCTACATAACATGAAATTTTACACAAATATCCTAAATCTGACATTCACATCAAGAACACATAGGATTAACGAGCTGATTCCAGCTGTCCATTCTTGACCAACATATCAACATAGCTGCTCCACACATCCACACGTTTTGGATATGATGTGAGAATATGTGCCATTAGATTCTGTGTGCACTCTGGTTCAGCTAGTCGGTTTTCCAGGTGCAAAAATTTTAAGATAACTTCCACATCTGTGAAACACAGTACAGTGAGGTGCTGTTTTATAACAGAGTCACAAACTCGGAGGAAGAAGGGGAAAAGACAATGAAGATGGCAAGGAATGGAGGAACAGAAGGACCTGAAAAAGGAGACTTTATAAAAATACCTGATGATTTATTATGAAGTAATATACAAAAATTAAATGACACGCAATACGCAACGAAAAAAAAGTTCCACCATGAAGATGAAGGCCACGTGTTCCTCTGAATTGTAGGCAACCATCTACCAAATAAAAGACATCACACTGCAGAAAACCATAACCGTACTCTACACACAGTCAGAGGAACTAAATCGGTTTTACTGATGCAACTTTTTATCCAGGCTAGTCAGTGATCTCTGCATTAACAAGCGTGCCTTTGCAAGCTTCCATAGATTCAGGAGCACTTCTTTTAGCTATGCTTCTTTGTTGTCATAGAATTTCTTAGTTAGCAGAGACATTAATTTCTCAGCATCCTAGAAGAAACAACGTATAGACTTATATCTGAAAGTCAATAAATGAAATTAAAAGTAAACCCGATTTGTTTGTTTATAACTTCCACAGAATTACTTCTTAGCAACTATTTTGCATAAATGGAACTCAGTTAAAAGTAATTTTGCATATTTCAAGGCATGTCATTTGTACAGACACCTAACACTCTTAGGGTAATAAAGTCATGATTACAGCAGGCTGAACATGGTACTCAAATGAGGAAAACAGAAAGTATACACAGAATTTTGGAAAAGACATCACTTTCAAAACAATCATTTGGAACACTCACAACATTTGAGAAGAGCACTGTGTGGTTGTGCAGACGAAAAATGGATGAGATTGGTTCATGATCATGTCAAATGGGGAATCAGTAATGTTGCAATTCTTTGGGTTCTGCATCTAAGAAATTCATTAAGCTGTAGCAGTTTACAGTTCATACCTCAGCATATATCTGCAGCATCTGTGTGTAGACCTTGTATGGATCATTCATTCTAACTGTTCCTTCAAGAACTTTGTCCAGACTTTCCTACACAAAGACACGAAGAAATGAAACTTCTGTTTACAACCACAAAATCAATTTAACTAATGGTATAAATACTGTGACACAACTCTACACACTCACACCACATAGAGGATTTCATTAGAGAGCACATTTTGACAAACTAACATTATTATTATTATTATATGTATTATTGTCTCTTGTCACAGACCTTTTCTTCCTGGTACTTCTCTTGAACCAGCAGTGATCCCCACCTCTCAGGTCTCACACTGTATTATGTGTGACATTCCAAGTATAGTTGTCTTTTGTAGAGAATCTATCAAAGTTTTCCTGTTATATCTTCCAAATATTTCCTTACTATTCCAGTGGCTCCATTTATTATTGGTATAATCATACATCTCAGGTTCCACATTTGTTGTATCTCTTAAACTAAACTCTTGTATTTTAACTTCTTTTCTGCTTCCTTTTGCACAACATTTCTGTCTGCAGGTATTGCCACATCTATCAGTGGGCATGTTTTCTCTTTTTTGTTTTCAATTATTATATTTGGCCTATTTGATGTAACTTTTCTTACCGCCGCCGCCACCACCACCACCACCACCGCCAACGTCGCTGCCGCCGCCGCCACCGCCACCACCACCACCACCACTACCAGTACTACTATTTACAATTTGTCAGCAGAAGTACAGACAAAATCTCTCCTGTTAAAGCATCACATTTTGAATAAGTATAAGGGACGTGGGGGTGAAGATTCATGCTTTATAGACCTTGACATTACTTGGCAGAGATTGCAGGCACTCTTCCTCCAGTACTCCATGAATTTGGATCTGGGTTGGCGCCATTGATAGCTGAAAGTTGTGATGGTTTAAAAAGTCCATCCATACCACACTCTGACTATAGACGATTTCTTTACTCGGCACATAGTTCTTTGGTTATTTGGTAACACACACTCAGATACACATCTTATACAATGTGACAGGATGATCATGATTACTGAACAGGCAAGTATTTTGAAGAAATCAGTTATGGCTTACTTGAAGTTACTATCACGGCATATATGTGAAAAGAGTAAGAAGAACCTTGTAACACCTTGCTAAGAACAGCTAGCATACGGACCAAGAAGAAAACAATTCAGTTTACTATATGTGAGGGTTTGTGCACTGCTAATATCCCAAAGAAAGCACAGCAGTTCAGAAACTGGACATGCTTCCATGTTGAGCTGAAAATTTGGGGGGCAATGACAAAGATATGTCCATTACAGTGCACAAATGATCAAAGATGGATGTGCTGTAAGGGTTGTTAATGTGCACCCCTTTCATCTGTTCCACAATGGTTCCCTTTCGAGCAGCCATTCTGAGTAACTTCGGTGGCTCAATCAGCTGTTTCTAAGAGACTCAACCCAGTATATGCTCCTACCTCTCTTCACCCAGGACTGAAAAAGATCCAGTTTCTAAAACAAACTCTTCCTTTCAGTACAGCAGATGATAGACAAGGTCCAGATTGTAGTAACCTTACAAGGTCTAGTGGGTCACCACAGCACTAAACTGCTAAGATGTGTCTCACATATCTAGTATCTTCTTCCTCTAGACTGATACTGTACAAGTTCTTTGGATGCTATAATAGGGCAATAATTTTATGTTCTCTCCAGTTTGTTCTGCAATATTTGAATTCAATATGTGACCGTGAATATCCCGACTGAGATCTTACCATTTAGTCTCAGCCCTCCACACACACAGAAAAGACGGCACCTCAATTAGGCCATATTTGCTTCTTTCTACATACTTTCCAGTTCATTACTCATTAATCATTCTTCTATATAACATTATACAATCTGAGATACAGACAATGTCACTGAACAAACCATAAATACAGAAATAACTAAAGGTTGTATAAGATCAATTTGTAATTTGTTTTATGTATTCCTTCATTGTATAACAAAAACTGTTGACTTGCTAAACTTACAGCTACTTACCTTAGTGCCATATAGGTTCTCAAGGTTAAGCAATGCACACCAAATGTTCAGCTTTTCCTGCTCCTCATGGAATGAAATGGTAGTTAACGCTCGCTGAACAATGGCACATGCCTTCTCTATTTCAGTAGCCTGTAAAATACATATTACACACCTAACCAACTACATTGTACATGTCTTTCTTGAAAATTGCAGTCACCCAACTTGAAGATTCACTACCACATTCACAAAATGTCACCACATGGTCTTACCCAATGCCAGACCTGTTCAGTCCACATCTGCACACCCCTACTCTAACATCCATATCAATATTATTCTTCCTTCTGTGCCCGGTCCTCTCCGTGGTGCCTCACAAATTTGTAACAATTCTTATCTCCCTCACACAATACATGTCCCAGCTTCCCAATATCCATCATTTGGTTCCTATAATATTATCACACGAAGAGGATGAAGTATAAACCTCCCCATTATGTAATTTTCACCAGCCTCCTTTCACTTCCCCTCATGTATGTTGAAATAATCTCCTGAGCACCCTGCTCTCAGACATCTTCATTTTATCCTTAAGATGAGGTTGGTTCAGCATAATCAAGATATCATTTTTTCATTGTACTCTGCAGTAAATCTTTAAAGTGTTAGGTGTGACATAATATTTGACACTGTTTTGGATTTTATCTAAGATTGATACATATAAAATGGGCAAACACAACAAAATATAGAGATGTAATCTATTGTGGATTACATAAAGTTTATATCCTTTGTGATTATGAATACCTACTAGTGACTGATGGTGAACAGACATACATAAAGTTTACTCTATAACATGCCATGAAGGCAAAGAGAGAGGGCTCTACCCTTTCTCTAACCTAGGTGCCATATGAGGATTGGTGGTCAACACCATGCCCTGGCTGCTTTATGACTATTGTAAGAATGGCTACAGACAAAAGAGAAATATTTATGGCAAGACAGAGAAGAGTGGAGATGACCATTATAAAAGGGAAAGAGTTGACACAGCTGTGTAAGTGGAGAGTTCATGGGAAGGCAGAGAGGGAAGACAAGGGTGAATGTTAAAGAAGAGTTCTTATGGCAGGACAAATAAGAATGGAAAAGGTGTTGTTACATGACACCATGGTGAACATATCAATGGCTGATGATGATGCCTCACTTGGAGGTGGAATGCCATATACTAGATCCAGGACAGAGAGCTGTTTGGTGAAGAGAGAACGAATCTATCAAAATTATCAGCTGACTGTGGGCTAGTTTCATTGTTTATCAACTTCTTTTCCACAGCTCTAAGATGTTCCTCCTCTTGATGTGCTTGCTCCCTGCATTATGTTTGGGTCAGTTTTTTTTTGTTTGCATTCCTTCTGTAACAACAAATTCAAAACACACTTGGTGACAAAAGTATCTGGCTGAATTAAAAGTCTCACTGTCATGAACCCCAGAATGTACATATACCACTGTTACTAAACAGTCAGCAAAAATAAACACACTGCTGTTTCTCATTTTGTAAGGAAACCAGTTGTGCTGAATGACAAACATATGACCAACACACTGTTTTTTAACTTTATTTCTCTTGTAATTTCTTGGATTCATTCATCAACCAAAAAATGGGAGGTATTCCTGTAAAAGAAGAGTACAAAATGGAAAAAAGTGATGGCCAAGACCAATCACAGCCAGAACATCTACAGAAATACCTGCCAATATGTTCAATGACAGCATACAAATTTGAGTTCATTGTATGTGGTTGAGCTGTATCCTGTTGCAAGAATATTTCTCCTCAAAAACTTCGTACCTTTGTTAGGAACCTGTTTGTCAATGGAAATGTTTGTGATTATTGTGACAGACACCTTCAAATTCAGGACCAGTCTGTGCTTTGTTGATTTTCCCAGACCTTCCATGCAATTCAATTTCTTGCAAAAATCATAGTAAATTTACACCACATTACCTATTGCATAAAATGTTTTCACTATGCATATAACACTGTTCCAGTGTGTTTGATATCTTGGCAAACAAAGTCTGAAGAACAGTGCATTCTCCCATGCCTACAGTGCAATTTATATAGCATATGACTATTTGTGTCAAGCATTCTGGCTTATGTTTCTAAATTTAAACTGAAGCACATTTTTTTTATAGACTTTGTATGAGGGTGTTCAAATGATGAGGGAAAAGATGGGTGTGCTGTTAACATGTGAGACACAAGAAATGCATACAATACTTCATTTGGAAAACGTAAAAGAAGAGACAACTTGGAAGACCTCTATATATATATATATATATATATATATATATGAGGACAATATTAAAATGGATCTTAAACAACTAGAATATTGGTATCAGGACTGCACTGATCTGGCTCCGAATAGGGACATATCAGACCCCCTGTTAACAAAGTAAAAACCCTTTGGGACCCATTCTTCATCTTGTGGGCAATTATGAGCTTCCCAAACACTTCACACATGGATATAGTTTGTAACTCAATATACTGAACGTAAAGCCCTCAAGCAGCAAGGTGTTCATGCTATTTTATTAAAATATAAAAAATGCAAGTCCAAAAAAAAATAGCATACATGTACAAAAAACTATCAGACAGTGCTTAAAACCATTTCTGTAAAATCTGAATAAAAGAACATAACTGGCAGGGTGAAATTCCTGTGTTTCCTGATGTAAGGGGCTGCCTCATTTGGTCCCACTTCCAGTACCTCCAATGTTAAATTCTCCCCAATTTTGTGCTCAAATTCAGTGTTCCACAGCAAACAATTAGAGATGAAAATTATGAGAATATTCAATATAATGACTGTATAACTTTTCCACTTCCTCTTCATCTGATGAACTATCAGACTTGTGAGGTGCTGCTGCTGCAGGAACGAGAGAAGGGTCGGCATCCCACACAAAGCCCGCAGTTAATGAGAGTCGCATAGCCTGACCACAATCTATACACTTCGGCTCTTTCACTCCTTCATTCTGTAGTGCTGTCTTCACTCCTTTTTTGTTACATCCTTCATAATTTACATCTTTAACAATTCCATTTGCACACATTTTTCTCTTATTTCGTCTTGTGTCTCTCACATATATATCTGAATTACATGCTATTCCTGCAACCTCAGTTGGTATGCTGTTGACATAATTTTCCATAGCTTTGGCTTCCAGCTTTCTCAGAAACATCACATCATCTTCATCTAAAAATTCCTCCCCTGACTCTGCTGTAATTTCTGGTTCACTTCCACAAAGATTATGTGACACTCATTTAGAGTGTCTTCAGCTATATCATGTCTTGTCCTTTGTCTCTTGACTCTGGTTAAGACTTCTTTGTTCTCTTCAATTTCAGATGTTTCTAAACCTTTAACTCTGTCACTGTAACTAAGCTCACATGTCACATTGTCTGCAGTGATGCAAACATTATTCTTCATTTGTTCTGGAGCAAATATGGCTCTTGTGATTTGTTTGATGAGATGAGAAAGAAATCTCTGCTGCACAAAGATGATTTTTCCTGCCTCCAAACTAGGAAACAAGAATATTACATTAAATGTCAGGCAGTGTTGAAAAGAATCATACTCTGCTCATTTCAATTTCATGAACTTGAGTTTTTATTTGCTCTATAAAATGACACTGCCAGCAGCACAGATTACAGAGTAGCAAATGATACTATAATTAGGAAGCAAGTAATCCTTGACTAATCTGAAGTATTATCCCAGCAATAACACATAGGGACTGAGGAAAACCGTAACAAACCTCAGTCAAGATTGTGTGCTTCCTGAGATTCTAACGGGACAGCTCCCAAACACATGCCAGGAGCACAAATATTAAAACCAAACAATTCGTTCAGTCATTCAATGTAGATCTGAGATACCAAATTTCACGAAATATTGTAAGTACCTATAAAAGGCCGGTTCTAGCACACCCACTTCTTTGGTGCCTATTTAGCCATTAGCAACCATTAGGTCACTCTTCGGTTTGGTGCCTATTTAGCCATTACTAATCGTTTAGTCACTTTTTGTTTCTGGGTTCAATGAACTTTCCAAAAATTTTTGTTCGTTTCCTACGAACCATTTAGTGCCTGAATGCGAACGCCAGGGGGTCCCCTGTGCCTGAATGCGGTCACCCACTTTTTGTGTTTTAGGGTCAATGACCTTTCCAAAAATTTTTGTTTTCAAAAAGTTGCATGACGCAAACGTCATGAATTGATGCTTAGCAGAACCACACCGCTAGGCCGCCGCAACTTTTCAGTTGTCTACAAGTTTATTAAGCTTTTTAAGATCGTTGAGAAATTGGTCTTTTTCTACTTCAATCTGATAATGTCCCCAAGCAAGAGTATCTACACTATTTTCTAAAATATATCTCTTATCATCGTGAGAATTCAATGCTGTCTTGTTTTGTTCAACTGTATAGATAGCATGCTGATTTGTTCTAAACAGGTTTTGTTTCTTGAAGATAGACTCTTTGGTTAAGAAACACTTTTTGAAGTAATCGAAATAATTTTGCTTTTGAACAAAAATTTCTTTACACCTTTAGCTTTCTTGGTCTCATTTTTATATCCAAACACTTTAAAAGCATACAATTTTGATCTTAAAACTTCGAATGTCTCCATTATTTTGGTATTGAGTTCATCTTTGAATTTTCCTAATAACTTTTTGTTTTGTGGGATACTGTAGGATTGTTACAGTGACAATCTCAGTAAAACACATATAATATTATTTTATTTTGTCCTGAGCTTGTACAGTACGGTTTTCGCTTGTAGTCGTGAGTATACTCAGTCTAGCCTCGCTCCGGGGCTCAGCACTGCGTGACAGCTCGGTTGAAAGTGCGCAGTGCGGTTGCGCGGTCTGCAACCCAGGCCGGTGGCAGCACTGTCCGGTCGGCGGTGACAGTGGACAGCGAGATGCGTGACAGATCGTGCGCTGGGTACGTGGCGGT
>Ga0131853_10026166_pt1 | contig 10496 bp, 8 predicted proteins | sample TergutLab28metaG_FD_92764 | JGI IMG/M metagenome (GOLD analysis project Ga0131853, IMG submission 92764) | Labiotermes labralis P1 segment gut microbial communities from Petit-Saut dam, French Guiana - Lab288 P1 (version 2) (version 2) | ecosystem: Host-associated > Arthropoda: Insects >... | reverse complement strand
TTTATACAAAACATTTGATATTAATTTATTTCATTTCAAATGTCTGGTATTATGTGTGTATTTATTGCAGATGTGCACTGTACTGCAGAGATCTTTTATATAAATTCATCTCGCTGTTCTCATATAATTTTCACAATAATGGAGATTGTGAACATAATGTGAAACAAAAAGCTGTTTGGAATGGAAAGTGAAGGCATTTTGTGATGTTATGGAGATGATTTTCAGAAACATTTTTGTATTTGATAGCATTCTGTCATGAAATGCTTGAAAATTGCTTTATGCAATCAATTTTAAATGTTTTGACGATCCATAGAGAGAGCATGCAGGTACGAAAATATCCCAGCTCTAGACTTTGTTAGTGTTTGAGTAGAGAAGCTGAACTTGGAGGAAAGTGACTTGTAATGTTTGTAACACTCAGTGAAACTGTGTTGTCCCGAGAAGTTTCCTTATTTTCTTTTTAAGTCACTGGTTTGTGGTTTTTTGACAAGTTTGGTTGAAGTGATGATTGTTCCTATAGTTTTGGAATCATGATGCAATTGTTGCACTTAAAAACTTAATTTACTTAATTTTTACAAATATCAGTTTAGTAGTAATGCTGCTGAATGGAACAGTGCGTGTGTGAAAACTGTCTGTATTGTCCTCATTGCACTGTATCACCCTCAAAATGAAATACACCACCTAATTCATATAAGTGCAAGATGTAATTTAATGTGTGTGTGATTTGGGATCTGTAGGAGGGTGGGTTAAGAATTTCATTACACTTCCCAAACACAATAACTAACCATGATGCAGGGTCTCTGTGATCATCTGATATGTATTGTGGAAGTCAGCTGTACTAGGATGTGACGCCATGTAATTTGGCACCTAGGTACTGATGTGTTGGAGGAACCTGATGCTGCTGCCATCTTCAGGTCAGATGATCAGGCTGTGCAGGGAAGCTGGTTACCAATATAATGGAGGACCAGGCCTGGGGCTGAGAGCAAACTACCTCCATTCCTTGTAACTTTTGGCATATGACATACTCTTCCACCTTGTGGCAGTGGGTTACTCCTGCATGCTGCAGTCACTTCACAGAAGAGTGTAACCTCTGGACACCACCCTGAGTACACTAAATGTCACAGAGAAGACTTGGAAGATTCAAGTTGTCTGAGGTTTAATGCTGTGTCAATGGGCAAGTGGTTCCCATCATTTTGAAGGATCCAGGTGCCTTCAAAACACAGAATTTCTCACCCATTGACAAATCACATTTCACGAGACTTGAATGTTTGGCAACATCACTATGAGAACCTCAAATCTTGCAAGAAAGACCCTGTCTTTACAGAACATGAAGGTTGAATTATGTGGGCAAGAAAGCCCACCATTGTATACAGATCACATCAAGTCCTTTGCCTCCAGACTTTAAAAAATTTTATTATGGCAGTCCTGGATGTGTCCGGGGCTGCTGTTTCCTATTTCACCCAGGCATGGATACTTCATTAACATGTTCTGGTCATACGACATTTTCCAAAGCACTTCTAATTAGACGCTATTGTTGTGTTGCATACGGCAGGGAGGATGCAGTCGTGTAAGCTTACTGGTAGATGGCATGTAAGATCTAAAACATGTCAGGTTATCTTTCTGGGGATATTTTAGGTAGAGGGGCTGACAGGTATTGAATTATGCCTTCCTACCTGGCAGACACTGTCCGGATTATGTTCTTATCTACATGCAGATCTCAGGTTCTTGGTTTTACCACCAAGACTAAACTCTTGGAATTATTACCCCAAATTTTCTCTTTGTCATAGTTAACATACATATACAGTGATAAAGGTTCAGTATTATACTTCAGCTTAGATGTGGCAGTTAAAAACAGTTATTCACTCTACATTTTTATTTGTTGGCTTTTGGACAAAATGAGAAGTACTGTATTTACCGGAATGTACCTTCACAGAACACATTTACCTTTGTGCCACCCCCACCCCCACTTTTTCAGAAGATTTATTATGAAAAGAAGTATATATTAAGGTATATACAGTAGTTGAATAAAGGGAGACCAACTTGATGTCACTTGCTTTATTATTTCATTATTTACTGCTCAACATGTTTTGGATGTTAATACATCCATCCTCAGGAGCTTGCAACTTATTTGATGAGTTAATGCATAGGTTGTATTGTTCTGGTTCGATGTGTGTTGGTGTTACGTTGTGGTGGTGTGGTATCCGTATGCAGGCTGAAGCCTGCATACGGATACCACACCACCACAACCAAACCACAACGTAACACCAACACACATTGTACCAAAGCAATACAACCCATGAAATAAGTCATCAAATGAGTCGCAAGCTCCTGAGGATGGATGTATTAACATCTGAAACATGTTGAGCAGTAAATAATGAAATAATAAAGCAAGTGATATCAAGTTCGTCTCTCTTTATTCAACTATCAAGATGATGCACGGTCCAATAAACATAAGTAAATACAGTAGTTTCAATATAGCATGAAGTAGGCAGAGTAAGAATAATTTATCCGCTTCTGTCACATCAGAACTTAGGGCAATATATGCTAGAATTTATAATATTTTTGTGACCATTTTTTTGGTTCAGCTAGAACATGAGAAAATAGGGAACCAAAAGTAAAAGGACTGCATGTGAACTTATGAGATTGTAAATCTGAATAATTTATTTTACAATTTACTGATACCTATGGTTACTAATCTTACTATATACATTTTACACAGATGGGTCCATCCTCTCTGATATTAAAAATATAATTCAGACATACCTGAAAATATCTTCCTGTTTTATTTCATCTAAGAATATCTGATCATGGCATTTATAACATGCTGAAACATGTATAAGTTCATGTATATGTGCTGGTTCTTGATGGAAGTGAATATGATTATTATAATCAGGCGTAATGGTATGCTAGAGTTTAAATTGTGAAGCATGTTTGATAGCCAGTGGTTTGTTTATACAATAATAACTGATGCACAGTTTGTTCTTTACCCGTAACTTGTCATTCATGTCCGCATCCTGTCTCTTGACTCCTTGTAATTTGTTAGCCAGCCAGCCTTGAGCCATCAGTGTATCAGCATCCAGACAGCACACATTACATCACAGCTACATATACAAGTTTATTCTTTGTAACCTCATGTGACAACAGTATGCACATTCATTACTACTGTTACAGTTAATTTCACTGCTTTATAGTGTCCTGCCCCTTTGCTGTTTTGGGGCTTTTCTCTTGACTCGGCTCCATCTGCCTTACGACATATTCATATCCCTGTCTGCTCCATTCAGTCGTCTTATTAGGAAGGTTACTCAAGAATATAAATGATGCAATTACACCTTTGTTCCAGTAATTCTTTGCAGTGAAGCAAAGTTCATCTACCTTTGGCAGTTCTGGTACCTGCAAAACCAACATAGATTCAAAGCACATGGTCATTCTTTGTACTATGAACCATGTAACCCAAATGTGTAGTGCTTTTAAGTGCATTACTTAATGACACTGTCAGGTGCTAAGATTATTTAGTGCCTGCAATAGACGAATGAATGGGTATGGAGCATTGGAAGGCACTGACAGGGAAAAACAAGGGTTATGAGTAAACCCAGTCCCAGTGCCATTTCATCTGCTGCAAGTCTCACAGGGACTGGCCTGTCACTGAACCCAGGCCTCAGTGAAATACTGGTAACTAACCCTAGAGTAAAGAAAGAATAGCATGAAAAATTATACTGGCAATGAATTTAATTCACACACTAATTTTAGAAATACACTTACTGCACAATATGTTTTATATTTAGTGGTTACTTTTTGTTCCTTTGCCCAAGAGACTAAGAGGTTACCTCTTAGAAGTGGGGTTGTTTTGATCAATTCCCTTTCCTTTCCAGGTCCAGTCATGTGGTTCAAGTACTATACCGAGGCCAAAGAATGAAGTCCCATGGATGGTGACAACAGCATCCACTTTTTTTACTCTATTTGTATTAACCTGCAGGTCCTAATGGCCTAAGTTATCAGCCCAAATTGTATGTGACTGGTAGAGAAGCCATAATAACTCAAGGGTAATTGGAGGGAGGGCAATCTATTGTGCTTCTACATCTTCAGTATAGTACAAGTGTACTTACATGACCAGCATGGGGCCAGAGCAAAGCCAGCCCAACTGTATCACAGGGGAGGCATGTGGCATAACTGAACTGGGAGGAAGAGCCTATCAAAATACTGACTTTTATTTAGAACTGCAGAAATCATTGACTCTAAGACTTTCATGATGTTTGATTTACAAGGTTTCTTTTTGGCTCACCTCAAGGTGGTTATATTGAAACAAATATGTACTTCTTATAGACAAGTGCACTGGCATTCTTAGCACGACTGTACTCTTAACATCTAGCAGTGGAATCAGTGTCACGAATATGAATAAACTACATGCTACAACAACAAATACTTTCTTTTCAGGGAAACACTACCTCAACAGGCACTTCCTTTACGTATGGTGCTATATTTTTATAGATCTTTGAATAGAGTTCTGTTGTTTGTTTACTGTCCCTCCATACACCTTCCTCTATGGTACAGTAAACCACACCACCAACAATACCAGCTTTAACTCCAAACCTGTAAAGCAAATGTTTTATCATGCATTATAAAACTACAAGATGAGGATTGTAACTCTGTTGGTGTTTTGAACCTCCAATGAGGATGCAAAAGAAATTAATACAATATTACATTCCATATTTAGTCAAACCATTAGCCATAGTACTTAACTAAATATTAGCAAAACATCCTCTGAATATTTGTATGATGGAATAAATTTACAACCTGTCATAACAGGCAATGACAAGCATCTTATTATAATATTAATATTACTTCAAATGTAGAATGATCTGATAATGCCCATATTATTCTTCAGATGATTATTCAGTAAAATATATTCTTAAAATATAATACTTCATGTTTACAAAGCAGTGTGGGTTGTGACACCATGTGTCTTGCCCATGGGTACCAACATTTTGGAAGAAAGTGTTATCACCACCTTCACTGATGGAACAGGGTGAAGATGGTGTCATGTTTGGACGTTCAGTCCATCCCTGAGCCATATAAATGGTACAGTTCATCCCACTTAATCTGCATTCCCATGACTGGTGGCTAAAGAAATACCACTAATAAATATTACAGTTTTCTGGTATGTGACGCTGAGCAGTCTGGTAGCGTTCAAGAACTTTTCAGAGGAATCTGCTGTCTATATCGAGGTTGAAGATGGTTGAAGCCGGTTTCTCCAAATTACTAGTAACGAGATAGCAGGCTAAACAGAATTACATCCCAGAAGACAAGAGTCATATCACCGCTGTGGAAATCTAAAATCTCACGGTTACTGATAACATCACCAGGTTGATGACAAATAGTATTTATTACGTGGAACGAAAGAAAACCTAGAGATGAGAACAAATCAGGGAATTCGTATAACGAAGAAAGACTTCTGTGTCCTAAAATGACACTGTGTACACAGTTCGTTGTCCAGCAAGGGCTGCCCTTAAAATAGACAAGCTCCTTAGAAACGCTGGTACCCATATACCAATCCACATGGTCCCATATCGCGAAGACTTGAATTTACATTATGCAAACTCCCTACACGGTGGTATGATTACTCTCAAGATGGTAAAAGCAAGCTCCTCCCTCTCACCACCGCTCCCATAACCTCAAATCTTCCAATTTATAAAATGGTTTACACACTGAACGTGTCCAACGTGAATGGCACACATTTTCAGTACTCTTACAGTTAGCTTATCAATAAAAACTCTGTGGAACATCTCCCCCCCCCCCTTCCCCAAGAATTGGGACAGGAAATAACCATTTATTACAAACCTCAACAACCTAAACGCCATCTTGCACCCACAATGCCCGTTCCGTCACAACCTGCGGTTTCAATCACGTAACACACACCACGGTACACACTGCTCTGTTGCATTGAACTTACCACTGGAGAACCACCATATACCACGGATTAAATACATATACAAGTACACCACTGACTATTCATGTTGACATTATGTCATTCAGTCCATCCAGTCACAAATTCAAGCACACTTTTAAATGATAACGACATCACCCTAATTCAGTGTGGAATTATAGTGACGGACGACAAGAGGCTTTTAATGTACGTCACGTAAACTCATATGAGACGGGGTATACCAGTGTTACTTACTCAAAATCGTGGACGTAACCGTACGTACCACCACGGATTAGAATCTACCACTTCCTTTGCATACATACACCTGATCCGTACCACATCTCGAGTGACGGCAACGTCAAACGGGTCAGCAGAGCTGAGACCCGGATCCGAGATGTTCGTTCGCAAATTTCTGATTGTGGCCCGTTCACGTACGAGTGATTAATCGGTAATTGTGCGTTGTGTTGGAGGCGTGGAACATTTGCTTTGCTTTTGGAGGAGTCCTTCATTCACATGGGTTCCTGAGAACTGTATGCTTCAGAAGTTATAAGAATTGTGACTAAGGTCAGCATACTCTTAAGACAAATGAACCATTGCTTTTGAAATAATTAAGTAGTCAAAATTCTTAAGGGTGTTGGGGTGCCATTTGCATTAACGAATGCCGGCGTTGCTGTTTTGGATTTATTGACACTTCATTTACACAGATACTATAGTTTTTAAGTAGTGTGTGCTGTTTAATGACAAAGTGCTCTGTATCACAGGTGGACCAAAAGTTTTGTAACTTAAAACAGTTAGGTATAAAAATATGGCGGATCGCAAGGCTGAACTTGAAAGGAAGAAGGCAAAACTTCAGGCCCTTCGCGAAGAGAAGGAGAGGCGTCGAATTGAAAAGGCGCAGAAAGATGTAAGTGCAGTTGGAATTTTGCTTTAAATCTGCAAAGAGAAATGTAAGGATACGGTATACAAAGGGAAAGTATGTATATTTCAGGCGGAAGAAGTAGCAACCAGAGCTGTCAGCACGGACAAAGATCAACGGAAGGAGCTGGACCAAATGTTGAGCTCTCTCGGCGTGGCACCTGTTTCAGATGTCCTTTCAAGTCTTTCCAGTTTGTCAAGTCTGACACCAGAACATAGTGCAAATGCTACTCCTGAATCCAGTTTGCAATTACATACTACACCTCCTGCTGTAAGGTAAGTAATTTTTGATGAGAGGCCAATAATCCTATTACGAATACAGTAACAAATTATTGTATGAACTGTGCATTTTTGTTAGACCATTGAAAAACAAGTGTCACATGTACACAGCATTCTAGTTAGTCTTCTTGTTTCATGTGAGAGCTCATCATAACTGGTAACGATAGTAGAAGATTAGCTGTGTTTTCATGGGCTTTACACAGACAAAATGAGGACATAAGGTCATGTGGTTACAGCAAGCGACGGGGCTGTCAGCTCAGTGTGGTGAGCGTACAGAGCACCAATATTCCTCCACGTGAAATGGTGACATACTGCAAGCAGACACAGACTGCTTCATCAGGCCATGAGAGGGACGGTGAGTATGAGCCAGCACCATTGTGCACAAGATAGACATATGATGCATATGTGTGCATTCTCAGAACATAACTATTCATACTTGCATTTAGTTTATTAAAATTTGACTAAATACACTTATTATTCAGTATTTTGTATAGTGTTATACACTAGGTGTATATAGTTGGATTTTAATAAACAGTGAAATTTTACATGAACAATGCAAAACATTGAGTTTAGTTTGTCAGTTATGATTGTCAAACTGCATAGGTACAATATCATTTGTATATCAATCTAGTAATTGTTTGAATTTTACTACTTTTTCCCATTTTAAGTGGTTTTTTAAGGCTGCAGTGGCAGAAAATGCATTATATTGGATAGATATTGATCTTTGGACAGTGTCCACCATAACATAACACAGGTTTGAGATAGCAAAAAAATGACATTTGATGGAAAGTCTGATTAAAAGGTGTGTTGCATTTACAGCAGTATCTCATTTTTTATTTTTAAATGGGACATTGGAATCTATTGTTAGAGTAGGGTTCTAAGAACTTATGAAATACCAGTAATAGAAATGTGCAGTAACCTCAAAAGGCACACAATCATGAAAGGTTGTTTTACTGAAATACAAACATTTTTGGAAACATAAAATTAAGTAAGTGACTGAGGGAGAGTCTAATACCATAAAGTATGAAAGCAGTCAGTCTCCATTAATGAAATGCAGATCTTGACTGGGCTGAGAGTGCTGTGCAGTAGAGGGAGATGGGGCGAGACTGACTCACCAGCCACATGGTCTCATTCTGATGGGTCAGAACCACTCACAGGTCAAGACAGTGGTATTAAAATGGGTGATTGCAAAGGGTGGAAATCCTGAACAATGAGGTTCATGAACACGAAGAGTGCTGTAACCATGGCAATATGTCATACCTATGTTACCATGGGTGTGGGATGTCATGTTTTGTTCAATACACTTATGTGTTTTTTGGTTGTCTTAGTGTTTGAAGTATTTTTTCCTGCAAGAAAGTAGACTTCACCAATGTACATATCACCAGATATGATATTCTAGTAGCATAAGAAACCCAAACAGTTCTAGGGCACAGAAATACCATAGTTATGGTTATGGTAGCCATCATATGTCCACAGCTACTTTAATGTCAGTACTGTCATGTGAAATTTATAGTGGAGCATGACTTGTGGAAGGGTACAGATTGTTGGCTTCACAGTGTTATATGCACATGTTGTAAATTATGAGATTGCAGGCAAATACTGGTACAGTTCCCTTCCCCTTCCCATGTGGGTATCCCATGGTATAAGTAGAATTAATGGCACAAGTTGCATCAGTGATGAAAGCAGCTATAACAGTGTTTCTCAAACTGTGGGCCGTGGACTACTGTCAGTTCCCAAACCATTTTTTGCCCACAAAGTGTTAGAATTGGTGTTATTTTTGTAACGTTTCAACAGTTTTTGTTATCACTGAACATATTTTTTAAAATAAAAATTGTTTGATTATTTAATTATGGAATTAACATTTTTTATTAGTTGTATCGCTGATACCTACTGTAATAAAATGCTTAGTCAAGTAAGGGAAAATGGAAGTGGGAAGTGACTTCAAAACAGAATCATTTTTGGGGGAGGGGGGCAGGAGTGGTTGAAGACTGCTCATCCAGGATATGATGCCACAGCACTGGGTTAATGGCTCCTGATGTTTTGAAGGAGCAGAGTTTGTTTAATTTGGCTGGTTCTAGAAGTCGAGGAAAAGCACTGTGTTTGTTTGAAACATCGAAGCAGTTATGTGGTGAGGTGGCATCGTGTCTGAGATCGGAGTTCCTGAAGTGTAACCTAGGTTCTGATATTGGGTATGACTTTTTTTATGTATCTAAGTCATGTTACCAAATGGGGTGAAGTTCAGTTCAGTTCAGTTCAGTTGATTACTCGGTGGCATCTTGCACCAGTTTTCAAGTATTCATATGGGTCTTCCATGTCAAAAGCATGAGAAACACTGGTCAATGATATTTAATTACACACCAACATGTGCACACACACATACATATATATATATATATATATACATACATACAGTGATACCTCGGCTAATGAAGATAATTTGTTCCAGAATCACATTCGTTAGCCGAAACATGATTTCCCGTAGGTATGTCTTGAACGTAAACAACCCAGTCAGGTTGGTGGGTCTCCCCTATGTGATGTGGTCAGCTCATTTCTTTGTCACACACATACAGATGGAAAAGATGAGCTCCTGGAATGGCCTGACCGTTCATGTTTGCTGCTTTATGTTAGCACGTGCATCCACTAAAACATTCGTTAGCCAAGTCCGAAAAACAGTGAAAAATTCTTCATTAGATGAAAAATTAATTAGCAGGGTCACTCGTTAGCTGAGGTATCACTGTGTATATATATATGTATGTATAATTTAAGAAGTCTAAAATTTACATTAAAACACTTAAAATGCTCCTACATGTTTCGATCACACAATCATCCTCAGTGAGCACACATTGTTCCTTGCTAAAGTTATAATTTAAAACATTCAGTGAATTACTTCATTATGTTAATGTAGGTGCTGCGGCAGCATGTTGCTTTTTTTTGTGTGAGTTGTATGCTGTTTAGAATGAGCCTGGTTATGGTTGTGCATCATATGCTGTGCAGCGTGCACAGCATATGATGCACAGCCATAACCAGGCATGCACAGCATATGACTCACAACCATAACCAGGCTGATTCTAAACAGTATACGACTCACGCACAAAAACGCGACATGCTGCCGCAGCACCTAAGTTAGCATAATGAAGTAATTCATTGAATGTTTTAAATTATAACTTTAGCAAGGAACTATTTGCTCCCTGAGGATGATTGTGTGATCGAAACATGTAGGAGCATTTTAAGTGTTTTAATGTAAATTTTAGACTTCTTAAATAATATATATACAGGGTGTCCCAGGAGGAAAGGACCTAACTTCGGGAGAGTGTTCCTTAGGTCAAACTATATCGATATAACCCAAAACACCTATATCCAAAGTTCAATGGTTACGGAGATATCG
>Ga0131853_10026165_pt1 | contig 10496 bp, 6 predicted proteins | sample TergutLab28metaG_FD_92764 | JGI IMG/M metagenome (GOLD analysis project Ga0131853, IMG submission 92764) | Labiotermes labralis P1 segment gut microbial communities from Petit-Saut dam, French Guiana - Lab288 P1 (version 2) (version 2) | ecosystem: Host-associated > Arthropoda: Insects >... | reverse complement strand
TATCTGAGAACAAACAGCGACTTGTGCCACTTACAGCATAAACTGATAGGTTTTTATAACCGAGATGAAAAGTGTTTACAGCGCGGTACGGACTGGGTCTTTAAATAAAGCGGTCTGCGCTTCATCTTTAAAGGGTTATTTTCGGTGAAAATACATGCCCAATTTTTTGCTTATTGAAGCGCGATCCGGCTTCAATTTCGAAAGTATACGTTCGACCTTCCTACTCCTTTGATTTTGGGGCCCCTGATCTGGACTGGATGACAGAAACCTTTAAAGGAAATTCTGAATAATGAGTGAGAATTTTATTTTATCGTGATAGAATAAGCTGTTGCAGGAAGTGACTTTCGCTCTGTAAATCATCAGTCAACTTTGCCTGTGTTCGTCCGCGATCGCTCTTCATATACGTCAGTGCAGTTACCGCATTGATAACCTGTTCGGTACCTGGCCTGATTATGCACTTGTACTGTTGTGCTGCGAAAAGTGATGCTCTGGCTTTGGGAGGGGGGGGGGAAGTGGTTCTTATTGTAACGGTCTTGTTTTCTAGTTCGTATCCTCACATACAATATTCACTATTTGTGACAACAATGTCACGGTCGATATAGGACATCCTTAAACACCCTCCATCTCTTCGTCACCCTTATTTCTTATGCAACAATAAAGTGGTGTTTTGCTAAGGCAGTGTCATTGAACTTGTGTGTAATGGCTATGCAACATGGCGTCTATGCGTACAGAAAATATGGCCGACGATAAAAGTATGGAAGTAATATATATTGAATGTTGGGAGTGAGAGTTTAAATTTCAGGAAATAGTCGATATTGGGAAAGAATGAGGATTGCTCGGAGGTACATGAAATATTGTTGATGGAATACACGATGTGACGTTGTCATAAGAATTTTTGGACTTGGTAACTCTTGAAGTTCAAGGCACCAGTATTTCGCAGACGTCGGTAACCGCTCATCCAAACACCCCGCTGTTAAAACTCCAGATCTCTCATATTCTAATTAACCTTGCCTTATATTTAGTACTGTTTGTATCTTCATCAGCATTATCTGCCCCCCCCCCGTGTCACAACAGCCCCTAGTGGTTGAGGGCTTCCTCATTGTCGAGGCTTCCTGGTCACATTCAGACACACCACATTCGGTAAGGCTTCTCTGTACGAGTAGTCAGCTGTCTACCCGACGACACATAACACTCTCAAGAGACAAACATCCATTCCCCGGCGGAATTCGAATCCGTATTGCCTGCAAGAGAGCGGCGGCAGGCCCACGGCTTCGACCACACGGCCACTGATATTGGCCGTCGTCAACAATATAAAATGTAAATGTGCCTGTGTATTCTCCGTGTCACTGTGGGCTATAAACTAAGACTGTAGCTGTGTGTAGCGAAAATGCTTTATTGGAGGTAAAGAGGTCGGGGCGTGGGGTTGACCACTCACCTCCATTTAGTGTAGAGATTAAGAACACGTGCGAGGAGCTATGCTGACACTTCTTCGTGTACGTTCGTGGCGTACACGTGGAGATACTTGCTTATAACGTTTGTTGTGACTTAAAAGGCTAGTTTACGGCATATTTCAAAGCAGACATTGTACCTACACACATGAATTGTGGCTTCAGTGACCCCTTCCCTGGGTGACAGTGACTTGTGTATCTAAACTGACTGGCGACGGTTAGGAATTGAACTTTAGGGGAAGTTTAACCTCTTCGGCCATTTTAACCGTCGTGATCCCTGCTTGACTCTCAAGATTTTAAAAATGCCAAAGTTGAAATGGGTTTTTGCGGTACGCGGAGAAGAACATAATAACTGCACGTAAATTTAATTGTTGTTTTCCTGCTGTAAATTGTTATTGATTGGTTCGAGGAAATGGTTCCATAACCCTATATTATTAAAGTAAAGTTGCCTTTCTGCGTAATGGAGCAGCAAGTTTGACAATAGAGAAAAGAAGTGTCGTTTTGCACATCCTTAACCTTGGTGTTAGATGTAGTCGTGCGGTCAGATCTATTCCAGGAAGCAATGAAAGGTGTTCATAGCATATCGATAAAATACGTATACTCCAAGGCCTTGTTTTAGGTCATAATTTTTCCTGCAAAAAATTGAAGTAAATCAAGAAGTCGCAAATAAAAGAATGAAACTCCCATAAGAGAAAAGGAATTAAATAAATGGAAATAAACCGGCCAAAAAGCATTAAACCGAGAACGAGAGGGCGTAAATTGATTAGTGGCTTTAAAGAAAAAGGACGTAAAATGAAGCCTTGTATTGTGTATGTGTGTGTGACTATGTATGTACGTGTGTATGTATATATATATATATATATATATATATTCCCGAAGGTGTCATTGGAACTTCCTAATCTTTCCGACCGTACCATGACCCTGGGATCGACACAGCCTCTAACAGAAATGAGTACCAGGAATATTTCCTGGGGAGTAGAGGCGGTCAGAGCATAGAGCTGACAATCTTGCCACCTTCATGTGCCGACTGACTAGAAATCCGGGAGCCTCAATCTTTCTGGAACCCTCAGGGCCTGTCCAGGCCTGTAATGGGATTGCTGTACCTTTGTATAGACACAAACACACACACACACACACACATATATATACAATAGGTATTAAAAAGTGAGGACGAGTTGGAATCAAGCAAGAATTATAAGTAAGGAAGACAAGAAGAAATTTCTTCTCTTTCTTCTCTGTGGGGACCGCGGTAGCACAGTGGTTAAGGTGCTGTGTTACAAATCGGAAGGTCGCTGGCTCGATCCCAGCTGGTGTCAGTGGATTTTTCATTGACATAAAATCCTTCCGATCGCTCTATGGCCCTGGGGTCGACTCAGCCTCTAACAGAAATGAGTACCAGGAGTATTTCCTGGGGGTAAGGGCGGCCGGTGCGTAAGGCTGACAACCTACCACCATCCTGTGCCGTTGTCATGAAATCTGGGAACCTTAACTTCCTAAGAACCCTCTGGGCCTCTCCAGGCCTGTAACGGGACTGCTTTACTTTTTCTTCTCTGTTACTCCTTTTATGTTTGACGAACATCCATACATAGTCTGTATACATATATAGGACTGCGTTTGTGTTGCAGGGCACACAACAAGCCGAACTTTTCTTGTGTCTCTTTGTCGCTCGATAGCGGAAGGTTTCTAGTTCCATTATAGTGCAAATTATAAGCCGGGTAATAAAGAATTTACCCCGTATATGGGTAGGCCTACCGATATGACTCTCTCCCTTGCCTGACAGTTGAGAATCACATTTTACATTCACTGTAATTAAAGATGGGAATGTAATTGTGACACTTTTGTGTTCATAATTTGATAATAAGTTTTAGTTTTAATTTTGAAAACTATCGAGAGAAAAATGGCGTGCAAGATGAAGGCTGATTTCCGCAAAGACATCCGACATGAATAGAGTTATTATTTTCATACAAAATTTTGTTGCTTCCAAGGAATTTGCTTCGAGTGGATCTACCATGTCATCTGTCACATGTGGATAGTTACAGTAACGCACAAATTTCTAGAAGACTTACTCTAGGGAAACTAGGTAACATGAAAAGAAAGTGTGTGAAATCAGTCAGTAATGAAACCTAACGAAATATTAAATAACACAGAATATGTACAAAAATTAAACAATATTTTGAACTCGCATCGGATACGTTTCAAAACATAGTGAGCCCTTTACATTTATTTGAATTACCAACACATGCACACTGTTATTAGAACGCTATAAAACTTCACTCGGTTAAAAACATTTTAAAAAGTCATATATAAGTCGCGACTTTTTAAAATGTGTTTAACCAAGTGAGGTTTCCTAACGTTTTAATAACAGTGTGCATGTGTTGGTAATTCAAATAAATGTAAATTTATAAAATATGCACGGAGAAAGATTAAAAATTGTGAGCCCTGTTTATAAAACTGTAAGGTGAGGTAAATTCAGTCCAAAAACACAACTATAAATATATGGCTAAATGATGGTGTTTATTAGCAATAGAAACTGCATGTTTCGGCCTATAGGGGTCGTCTTCAGTTTTTGGCAACTTTCTTACTATAAGAGTTATGTATATAATATACATAAACCGCGTGTCGATGTTGAGATCTCATCACCATTTACGTGCGTTTGTTAAATCAAGTTTGGTGGGATGTCTGTTGGGTGAATGGATTTATGTGTAGCGGGTGTTGATCCTTTCGGTTGGGTGTAGTGTTGGTAGGAAACTGTGATTGCAGGCGTGGTATCTTATATGCTCCTATGCTTACTCCTTTGGAGTTTCAGTATTTTCGAGGCAAAATTACAAACTCCGTAACAAAAAAGGTACGAAATGCATGATTTTCAGGACATACTGACTGCGAAACACTGTGAATTACATGTGCGTTACTGATTATGGTAATGTATAACAAATCTAAACTATTCTGCATAAAGCAGACAGATATTCGTCCAGTTCTTTTAACGTTTTTCTGCAAGTGCTTGTATTTAGCACGTGCTTTTACTTCGATATATCGAAAGAAGTAGGAGGTGGTGATATATTGACGTTAGCTGTAGGTAGGCAAATCTGGTTTAGTGAGATTCTTGTCTTTACTTCCCTTCTGTCTGTGTAATTTTTTTTTCTGTGTGTAAGGTAGAGTACAGGGGATAGTTGTCGTTAGGAAAGTTACATACACCCAACCAGCCTTCTAATTATCCTTGTGACTAGAGTCGTGACCCACTAGCTACAATCCAAGGCACACAGCATGCATTCAGGAAAATTTATTTACGGTATTAGTACTATGGAGTCTTTAGTTTTCATGTCGTTGCTTTTAGATTGTTTGGTGCTTTATTTGAGCTAATGGGGCCCCAGCAGAAATTGCGTTTGTTAGTGTCAGCCTCTTGTCACTTAAACTCTTGTAATTAAATGCAGTTCTTGCTGACTGCGGCGAGTGAATTAAAGATATGTGCCTAACACAAACATAGTTTAGAATAAACTTAGATTTACGTTGTGTAGGAACTTAACGGAGTCGTGCTTCTTGGTCTCAGATGAAGTAACTAATTACCTGAGGAAGTAAACTGACGGAAAACTTGCTGCAGTACTGGGGAAAAGAAGGTAACGTACACCCTTGTACAGACCCTACGGCCCATGGGTTGAGTAGAGGTATAGCTCTATTCTTTCTTGGCCATGGCACTAGAAGGAGATGAGGGGTCAGCGTCACGTCCCGGCCGCTCTTTACCCCTGGGAAAGACCCGGTATCCGTTGTACAGGAGGCTGGATGGGCCCCAGGGCCGGTCTGGACAGGTGTGAAAAATCTCCCCCCCCACCGGGATTCGATCTCCGGACCGTCCAGCCCGTAGCCAGTCGCTATATCAACTGAGCTACTCCCGCCCATTGAAGTATTGGATGGTTGATAAAAAAATACGTCACCTGTCACTTCACTGGCTAATTGATAGACAAAATAAATTTATTGAATTTACCACCGATCGATTTATAAAGTAAACCAACTTATTAACTGTCTCAGACGTTATCTAATTAAGTAATGGGCAGAGCAACCTGCTGATTAATTACAAAACAATAATCGACTAGTTGAAGAATAAGAGACCAACTTGATGTCACTAGTTATTAAGTTTTATTTAATTTCTTCTATGCTCAACATGTTTCGGACATTAATACATCCATCGTCAGGAGCCTGCGACTTTTCCATTGTATTACCACATTGGTCGTGTGTTCTTGTTTCGATGTGTGTTGGAGTTTCGGTGTGGCTGGGTTGGGGTGGTATCCGTGTAGCAGCCTGAAGCACAACGTAATAACTAGTGACATCAAGTTGGTCTGTTATTCTTCAACAATCACAATGATGCACGGTCCAATATACCTAAGTTTAACGTATGGGTTTCGTCTTATTTGTAATGGATGACGGAAGTCTTAATGTCTTTTGATACAGATACTTACAGCTAATAAGAAATAGGGGTTTTAGTTGCTTTTCGTGTGGTAAGACTCACAACAGAAACTAAAATGACAAATTCCAGAAGAACCTCTCGCGGTCCGGTGTAATTGATGCCAGGACCCGGTAAGGGGCCGCGGCCCGGCAGTTGAGAAACACTGATGTAATGCATAAGAAAAATGCGGATTTTTGTTAATTAGACTGAGTTACTGGACTGAACGTTCCAACTTACTAAATAATTTACTAATTTTTCGACTATGAAAACAAAGTCTGAGCAATGGAGTGACAGTGTTTTGTGTTCTGTACCTCAGAAATGCACTGCGCTACAACCCGGAAGGTCGCGGGTTCAATTCCCGAGGGTGTCATTGGAATTTTTCATTGACATAAACCTTCTGGCCACACTATGGACCTGGGGTTGACTCAGCCTCTAACGGAAATGAGTACCAGGAATATTTCCTGAGGGGTAAAGATGGCCGGTGCGTAGGGCTGTCAACCTTACCACCATCATGTGCCGATTGTCTTAAAATCTGGGAGCTTCAACCTCCTGGAACCCTCAGGACCTGTCCAGGCCTGTAATGGGATTGCTTTACCTTTACCTTTACTTCAGAAAGTGACCGCAGGCTACATATATCTCATATCTTTAATATGGACATTCATACTGGGTCGCTTAGCCAGAACGTTCTGTTTAATGTACTGCATTTGGCATAACGTCTCTCTCGGAATTAGAATTAAGGTTTAAATTTTCAGCATCTTTAGAGTTGTTTTTATGTTCTGTATTTTCTCGTAATTTTTTGGACAGTAGAAAAGAAGCGATGTGTCAGAAACATATATTAAATATTTCAGGAACTGAACGTAAATTACTTAAGTGGCTTTTCCCTTCCTTGTTTGTGTCGACGTCTGTTCTAAGGACCTGATTCATAAAAAAGGAGAAACAGGAATAGCAAGAGGTGAGTCTATCACACTGAAATGCAGCTTGGGTCTGTTTCATATTGGCGAGAGGTAAAAATAGATATCACATTTTAATGGAGTGTACTTTTTTTTCCTGTTTTAGGAAATCGTAATATTTTGTGTGTTGTTAGGTGTGTGAATAGTGTTTACAGCGCACAGTGCCATGTCTGTACACTAGTGGTTGCTACTAGCCATAAAGTAATATGGGAACCTTTAGAGCTGCAGCTCGTTCCGTACCAGGCACGCTGCTCCTAATCTACTGACAGAATTATTATTTACACCAAGTCATACCGGACCTGCTTCACCCAAACTCTTCTCGCAGGAGGCGGGGGGAGAGAGAGAGAGTGAGACCGGTAGAATCCTAAACAAGCTTTCTAAGTACTCCCCAGTTGCATGATACGCTGTGGAGTTCCAAAGGATTAGTAATTTATTCGGGAAAGCGATCAAATCGAACTTAACCTTAACGAAGGCAATACGATTAATTTGAGGAATGTGTGCTTATTAAAACAGGTGAAGCGGTTCCGTTACAGGCTTGGAGTGGCCCAGAGGGTTGTAGGAAGTTAAGGTTCCCAGATTTCATGACAACGGCACAGAATGGTGGTAGGTTGTCAGCCTTACGCACCGGCCGCCTTTAACCCCAGAAAATGCTCATTTCTGTTAGAGCCTGAATCGACCACAGGGCCATAGTGCGATCGGAAGGATTTTATGTCAATGAAGAATTCCATTGACGCCAGCTGGGATCGAACCAGCGACCTTCTGATTTGTAGCACAGCACCTTAACCACTGTGCTACCGCGGTCCCCTAATGTGTGCTATTATTCAGACTAAAAACATGACAGTTATAATACACGAAATTATAGCATTATCATTTATTTTGTGTGTCTGTAAAACATGTTTTTTTAATTGTGTTATTAAACGACGTTTTCAATTTCTAAGATTATAATGTAGGTTTTGTGAGAGGGAAGGAGAGGTATTAACGGGGGACAACCGAAGTGTTCGTAGGAGAGCCCGTCTCAGTGCCGCTCTATCAACCTCAAACTCCTCACGGACTGTCCTGGCATCGAACCATGTCCTCCGCCTTGATAAGTGAGCAACGCCCCTGATTGTCCTATCTAAAAACACGTGTTGAGGGGCGTATCTGAACCTGAGAGAGAGAGAGAGAGAGTAGCTTGATGGCAGAGGAAACCTCACAAAGGGAAGTTTCGTATTTTTTACTTTTCTCCGGGTACTTTAGTTACCATCCCATGAGAGTTTGACACCGGAGGGGACTTGGCTCGAGTCCTGGCAAAGGTTTGTAATTATTCTCTGTTCGAAAATCGTCCAGATCGGTTCTGGGGCCTAACCAACCTCCTGTCGTGCCTACTGGTGTATGGGGCTTGTCTTCAACCAACTTTTGCCCAGGTAAACACTGTGGGGGGTTAAGGCACTAAGACCTCGGGATCTAGAAATAATTCTAGGGTAGTCTTATCTGCTGCCACCAGCCTAGGTTTAGGCAAAAGTCGTAATGTTTTCTACGGGAGTTCAGGAACAAAAAATACCAGTCATGTCCTTATCTAGATCTATAGTCTACTGTACAAGCACATAAAAAATATAATTTTACATGAAATTAAGATAGAGGCTATTTGTACTTAAATGATAAAGGTGTTCAGAATAACCTACTTGCCTCTCTGTATAACTAAAAGATATTTAATTTAGAATTTTGCAATAGAATTTGGACTCCTATGAAACGAGTAGTGGGGACTCTTGGCCCGGGATTAAAGCGGCCGGGACGTGAAGCTGAATTCTATCTTCCATCTAGTGCCGAGGTTAAGAATGAGTGGAGCTGTACGCTTCCTTCCCCATTCACCTTCATGGCGTTAATAGGAACAACTTGTAATTTTTTTATATCTCATTAAGGGTGATGTTATGGGCAGGGAACTAGCACGTATGGGGGTTATGGGCATTTAAAAAATGTATCCAGAAATAGTGACTAGAAGAAGCCACGTAGTATATGTTGTCATTGGTACAATGGTAAAGTTAAGATGATTGTCAAAGGAAATACATTCTGAGCGTATTCACTATTGTTGAGTGTCTCAGGGTGGGTTTCACAAAAACTCTGGAATCCACCCTGAGACACTAAAACGAACATTCTGGTCTTTAATAACGTATACGGATTCTTGACGGTCTGATTGAGTGTTCGACCCCGAGGAAATACTCTACCGTACTGAGCTGAACTTTATATCTGATAGGCGATGTTCAAATTTGTGTTTTGCTACAAGGCGTTAAGGCTTAGTTCACAAGACAGACAATCTACGTATAACGTAACAGTGAGGCGCGCTGTCGTATCCATTGATGCGGTGGAAAAGCAATAATATTACATATTCTGGGTGTGTGTTTATAGTCTCAGTCATTCAGCATGCAAAGCGCATGTGCCGTAATACATTGTCATCTGCAGCCAGTCCGGCTGTAACGTATTTTTCCACATTATCTCATAAACGGGACGTTTTTCGAAAAAAATTGCTTGAAGTTACAACGTGCCTATTGATTTTCTGTACAAAAACATTCCTCATTCTGCGAAGAATTGAGCGAGATGTGATCATAAACGTGTATTAGTCTTCACGTAAAGTGTCTGTTATTCTTGTCAGATTTTAATGAATCTTGAACTTTTCCGGCAGATTTCGGAAATATATTCAAATATCAAATTTCGTGAAAATCCGTCCAGTGTGAGCCGAGTTGTTCCATGCGGACGGACAGACGGACGGACATGGTAAGGCTACTAGTCGCTTTTCGCGATTTTGCGACCAGCGCCCACAATTGGTGAATACTTTTTCTTCCCCTTATTCTCTTGGTACCGTCCGTTCTTTTTTCAAACTTTCTAAAAATCGGCCCGCTAGTACATACAAACTGTGTTTAACGTTAGTCATACCGAAGTGTTTATCTACACATATAAATTATAACGTAACATTAAAAAAAACAGTTTTGTTACATAATTTTGAGGTACGTCATTCCCGTTGTGTTGGCCCAATAACAAAGAATTTTGTGTGTGTATTAAACCTACAGTACAACACAACTATATTTTACCTAGTGGTATAGTAGGAATACAACTACATGTTTCGGCCCTACATGTGGGCCATCTTCATGTTGAGATTCAACTTACAGATTAGCTATACAAGCTGTGTGTGGTGTTAAGTCTGTGATCATAAAACAAAACTGTGTTTAGTTACGAAATCCTTCTATACTCGTATACAATCAATAGAACCACACGGATACACCGGGATACAGTGTACTCGCAAAACTGTGCTACCAATTAGTGCGATATGACAGTAAATAATGGAAGAAACTCCACACGACTCCCTGCCTGGAGAGGACGACTAACAACCTTAATAACTGAATAGCAGACCTAAACTAAAACTCCGTGGCCTTAGTCCGCACGCGAACTATACCGACAGAGCGGCCGCCGCCGGTCGGCGAAGTTAGTGCCAACATTTGCGGATAGAGGGGTGTCACGTGGTCAGCGCTACGGGTCCCCACAGCCGTTAATCTCTGTTTTCTAGACCTCGAGCCGCTACTTTTTCCATTCAAGTAGCTCCTCAATTGACCTCACGAGGCTGAGTGGACCCCGTTCCAGACCCACTACTACTCAGAAAATCTGGTAGCGCCGGGGATCGAACCCGGGACCTCT
>Ga0131853_10026164_pt1 | contig 10496 bp, 6 predicted proteins | sample TergutLab28metaG_FD_92764 | JGI IMG/M metagenome (GOLD analysis project Ga0131853, IMG submission 92764) | Labiotermes labralis P1 segment gut microbial communities from Petit-Saut dam, French Guiana - Lab288 P1 (version 2) (version 2) | ecosystem: Host-associated > Arthropoda: Insects >... | reverse complement strand
TGTATGTGTGTATGTATGTATGTATGTGTGTGTATGTGTGTATGTATGTATATATGTATGTATGTGTGTATGTATGTATGTATGTATTATGTGTGTGTATGTATGTATGTATTTGTGTGTGTATGTGTGTATGTATGTATATATGTATGTATGTATGTATGTATGTGTGTATGTGTATGTATGTATGTATGTGTGTGTATGTATGTATTTGTGTGTGTATGTGTGTATATATGTATATATGTATGTATGTGTATGTATGTATGTGTGTGTGTATGTATATATGTATGTGTGTATGTATGCATGTATGTGTGTATGTATGTATGTATGTATGTATGTATGTGTGTGTATGTATGTATATATGTATGTGTGTGTGTATGTATGTATGTATGTGTGTGTATGTATATATGTTTGTATGTGTGTGTATGTATGTATGTGTGTATGTGTGTATATATGCATGTATGGATGGATGTGTATGTATGTATGTGTGTGTATGTATGTATTTATGTGTATATGTCTGTGTGTATGCATTTATATTGTGTATGTATATATGTATGGATGGATGGATGTGTGTATGTATGTATGTATGTATATGTGTATGTGTATGTATGTATGTGTGTGTGTATGTATTTATGTGTATATGTCTGGGTGTATGCTTTGTATATGTGTGTATTTATGTATGTAAATATGGATATATGTTATGTATGTACGTGTGCATGTATGTATTTACATATTTCTATACATTTAAGCTTGAACGTAGTATTCCAACGTATACATATGTATACATTAATATACGCATAACGCATGTGTTATGTATGTATGCACATATGTACATGTGTGTGTACGTTTAATTTATATATGAATGTATGTATATATTTACGCATATGTAATTATAATGTAAGTAAGCGTGACTGTATGTACGTGCATATGCAAGTACAATGAATGTATTTATGCGTGTAAGCATGTATGTATATATGTATATATGTATTATGTACGTACATCTATATGCACACAAGCACCCATATTTGCATTCTGCTGGAGGCGGAACCAGGGGAAATTTCGCAACAACATATATAGTAGAGTTGCTGCTGGTCTATTATCGCACTTTGAGCGATTTGCAAATGTTATCTTTAATGTACGCGTAAGAGAAAGGAGAGAATGCAGAATAAGGGTAATGGTAATAAGGTCGATATCTTCAGCGGATGGAGAAAGAACCGTAACATGGATGAAGGAATGAATGCATGAGGGTTAAAACTTAGGAAATATATATATGTATGTATATATATATATATATGAAAAGTGAAAATACGAAAGATACTACTTTCTTTTGAAATTCCAGTCACAATTACACACTTGCAGTTTATCCGGAATTTTGTCTTCTAACGGCGCACACCCCGTTGTGCGGATGAGAAGAACAGCGAATTTGCTCACCTGGCGCTGTGAGATGCAGAGAGCCATATTACTTTGAGAGTTCCGACCGCGAATCTCTGAGGAATTGTCAGAGCACATCTCGCCATGTAGATGCTCCTTTTTGTTTCCACTTCCAGAATTGTTGGTGGAAGCGGAGGAAGGCTGTCTCTGAGTTAAAGCGGACAGCCCAAACGGAAGGGCCTGGCCAGAAGTGTAGTTGAAGCCGGCTTCGGTTATATGGTACTCTCATCTTCAGACGCCACTTCATATCGATATATATAGGCCAGTGAATCAACAGTTCATTACCCCAATACAAGCTACTAGCCAGATACGTCGCTTTCAATCACCGGTTTTCTCAACTTAGAGGTATTCGCTCTTTCAGATGAATGTAAAATGTTTAACTGGATATATATCAAGAATCTTTCGCCATTCTCATTCATTAATGGCACATTTTATACTATGGCCTAACTGCACGAAATGAAGTAACATTTGCAGAAACAACAAGACATTCAGATCATATACAGGTTGTCCCAGGAGGAATGTGCCAGACTTCGGGAGAGTGTTCCTTATGTTAAAGTATACCGATATAACCCAAAACACCTATATCCAAAGTTGAACGGTTACGGATATGATGGCCAGAGAATAGTGGGGGCTTCTTGTGGTTTCAAATACTGCAACCTGCACAGGTGATGTGTTGCGCTACAGCGCTAATGACCTTGAGAGTGGAATGCAGTGTTAATCGTGCCTGCGTGACGGTTAGTTGCTTGCACGAGAGTTGGAAGAATCATTACTTCCATATTGCTGAATATTCATGCGCCATGTAAAGTGCTTGGAACCCTAAGGACGACTACGGCGTTAATGCGGGTGTTTATGTAGTTCAATTTCATGGCTTTATGTCACTCATACGTTAAGTACATGTTAAGTACAGATAATAACATTACAGAAACCACATATTCCTGCCAGTTTTAATATGTATTTGGTAATCAATAAGTGCGTAACAGCTGTCAAAGTTTCAAACTTCTCTGACCATTATCTCCGTAACCGTTAAACTTTGGATATAGGTGTTTTGGGTTATATCGGTATACTTTAACATAAGGAACACTCTCCCGAATTCTGGCACATTCCTCCTGGGACACCCTGTATATAAGGCAAAATTGTGGTGCGTTGGCCTAATTTTTGTACCCCTTCGGCTACCTTAAAAGCCCAATAACATTTCACTGGAAAAAAAATAAGTGATTTTTATGGTAATTTAATTTTGTCGCCTGGAAAAATAAAACTTATTACTTCGTTCTTCACTTAAAAATTCCTGAAATTTTTCTCGATTTTAACCAGAGTAGGATTTCCTGAATTTTTTTTTTCATGGAAATTTCGAATTTCAAATTTTAAGTAAATCCGTCCAGTTTGAGAAGTGCCGAAATGTGCTCACAGACGCACAGGTGGGCAATTAGAAATACGGGCAGAGAGATAGCTTGTCTAAACATCTTATTCAATTTCAACTCGAAAAGAAAACTTTTTACGACGATTTAAAATCGCCAGCAACAACAAAATTACTTCATGTAGAGATCCGACATTTCTGTACGATTTTAACAAAATCTGGACCTTTCTGTGCAGAATTTCATAAAAGTCTCCAGTATGAAACTTCGCTAAAATCCATCCACTGGGATCCACGCTGGTCCATATGGACTGAAAGACAAAGGGCATAAGGAGGGTAATAGGTGACGGTCGCGACAACGCGAACGCGTCTAAAAACTGTTTTGGAAGGCGCAAATCTGTCACATTGGCGATATGTAATGACAATGATACTCAAAAAAATAAATCCTTTTTTTATGTGGGGCTGCGGCCCAATGCGGGCCATGACCTCATTCACGAGGTTTCTAGATCACACACAACGACGCACCACATTCTGTAGGACTCCTCCGGAAGAGTGATCAGCCCAACACTGAGATCTCTATCTGACAACACACAAGACTCCATGCTCCCGGAGGGATTCGAACCCGCAATCTCAAGAAGCGAACGGCCGCAGACCTACACCTTAGACCACGCGGCCATTGGGACCAGTCAGAAAACAAATTAACAGTGAAAATATCCAGTATTCGAAGTCTGCCACTAAGCCGAAAAAGCAAACCAACGAGGCAACATTAGTGAACTGCAAAACGAACTCATGTGGGACTGAATTCCCCCTTTCAAATAAACATAACCAGATTTACTGATTGATTCGTTCTGTGAAACATTCGTTAATTTGTGGACATGTTCACTGGTTTAATGATTATTTAATGCTATCGTATCAACTGCAGAGCTTCTTTGTGACATCATTATATGATTACAGACCCGTTAATGAAGCTATTGACAGTGTGTCAGAACCACGTTTCATCTCACACAGTGTATTAGAATAATTATGTAAAGCAGTGTACATGAAGCGGCTGTAACCACAACCAAACGCTACAGTGGCGTTCTTTATGGGTGAATAGTGTTTCGGTTAAGCAAGGAAGTTCTCTTTCATGGGACCCTGAACGCGCAGCAATGTGTTCTTTGCCCAACATCCGGAGCCAGATGAATCCTTTCATAACAGCATCCATATTATGCTGGTGTATATGAATTTTTTTCTTTCTATAGACTCTGAAGTTCTAACGGATGTGACTAGGTATATTACTGCATCCTGGTGCATTATGTTATGTAATTTTATATGTATACATAAATATTTACCTGAAATAGTGTTATTCATCTAAAGGATTACTCGGCATTCCATCACAGACACCCGCATCGCCACTTGAGGTTCACAAATTGTACACCTCTAAAATATCTGCTGTACAAAATAACAGTTTCTCCCTTCTTAATTCAATGGACGAACAAAATTAAGTAAGCACTTCATCGAGTTTTCCAAATTGTGTGGATTTTGCGTAGGCAGCAAAATTGAGGAAGGGAATTGGAAATATGGACAAATAAATGATGACATTTGTAGGTTATGGGTCATGGTTATGAAAGTTTCGTCCGAATTCTTTATTTACTTGTGGTCTGTTTAATAACGTCATCGCAAAAGCAGCATTCAACAAGAAGACGCCTCTTTTTAACAGCAAGTTGGACTCATATTTAAGGAAGAAACCATAAAGTGCTACATTTGGAGCATAGCTTTGTATGGCGCTGACATTTGGTCACTTCGGAAGGGATCAGAAATATCTGGAACGTTCTGAAATGTGGTGCTGGTATAGGAGAGAGAAGATCAGTTGGAACGACTGTGTGAGAAATGAAGAAGTGTTACATAGAGACAGGGAGGATAGAAGTATCGTACATACAATAAAAAGAAGACAGCTAACTGGATTGGTCATATCTTGTGTAGGAACTGCCTTCTGGAACACTTTGCTGAAGGAAAGGATAGAAGTGATGGGAAGAAGAGGAAGAAGAGTTAAGCAGCTGCTGGATGACCTCAAGGAAAGAAGAGCCACTGGAGATGAAAGAAGAAGCACTAGATCGCACCCTTTGGAGAACTGGCTTTGGAAGTGGCTATGGACCTGTCGTAAGGCAGACTGCGGAATGAATGACATCACAAAACTAAGTGCCTACAGACTGATTAAAACCAACCAGTGCACCACACCGGCAGCACATCACCTACACTCTGGGTTAGAAGTCACCATACCACTTCCTTATTCATCACTCAGCAAAAGCCAAACAATTTTAACTCCTACAATTTTAAAAATTATCCATTCTTAACACACACACACATATATATATATACATATATATATATATAAATTACTTAAATAATTTAAACAAAATTATATAATTTTAATTCTTATGGTGTGATTGTAGCACAGTTAATAATTGTATTCTTGTAATAATACCGACCGAAACATGCTGGTGAGAATATTGTGAATAAAATATATCGTACAATATTAAAGTGGATTTTTGGTTTATTTATATATTTTTGAATCGATACAAAAACCTCTTCTGCCTGACTGTCTCTTCAGCAAACCAAATTTCCAGATATGGACGGACGGACGGACGGACGGACGGACTCCGTTTCCGTCACCAGAATTCTGAGGATGGAGACAAAATATTTGTCCGAAACGTTGATTGACCGTAAATACCGGACGCCGCTGTCAACCCCAGGACATTCAGTTAAACTGTGTCTGAGTGAGTAATTTTAAGGTCTCGCGTATTTTCAGACACAATCCAACAGTTAGAGATCGCTGATTGAGACAGAAAAGATTCAAAGCTCTGTTTTATGATCGCCAGGGCTGTGAAAATTACGTCAACATCCACTCTGAAGCACATTCCAAACTCAGTTCAAAGCAAACACGACAATGTATTATACTGGACCGACAACTGGCACTGAAAGTAGCTGGTCTGTCTGGGTGATGGTAGTTATGGGTATGATCATTCGTATTATGATCATTGTTATCATCCAAACTGTTTCGCGCAAAACGGCAGTGTGGACACCTTACGGTTCGTTGCGTGTTCGAACGTATTTTATAAGAAATATCTAATATAAACACAGAATATTCGCTTCATAAAGGGGACAATTTCGGAAAAAGTGGGTTTGTGTACCGTCCAGAGTGTGATTTGGTGGCTGCAGAACGGGGAGCCTGAAAACCGCAAACACAAAATTCCAAAATTGTACAGGATCAGATTTTGAACATGTTAAAGTCCAGGGAATATGGAGAATAATTGGCATTTAATTTTGTCTCTGTCATTTCCACATCTACAGAGCAGCCCTCTTCAGATCACAACACGCCTTACTGTAAAACACTTCTACCAACACAAGAAACACAACAGCAAAACATTTTTATGCTTCTCGCCTCCAGCTAGAAGCGCATGTAACAAATCACGTGATCTTCATGCGGTATTACGAGAGAGAGAGAGACAAATACTGAAACCACAGTATAAATTTGCATCATAATTGCGAGTGATCTGCAAACACTAAGAACTCAGCTTAGCATATTTAAGTCCCACATTATTACAGGTGCAAATTTTAACTAATACCAACATTAATGTATACGACTTCAAACGCTAACAACGCCCGAATTATTTGGTATCTTATGAGACTTGCATCTGAGACAAAAGAAAGTCGGTGGTCTAATGTTGCTAATCCACGAGGCGCCGCGCCGTACTGAGAAAAAATGCGGATTGTACAAGACACTAGATGCAGTTGCGCCCTGAAGTCTTCGGAATAATTATCATCATGATCATCACCATCATTCGTGGTAATCGTTAGAGAGAGAAAAAATTGTAGAAAATGAGTGCAGATAGACGACATTGAGGCAATTTTGTGCTGGTGAAAGTTTTCAAGATTTATTTCTTAGGATATAAAAATAAGATTCTTTCGAGAAACGTGCAGTTGTGTGGGAGAATGGATGGTATTATGCTTGATCTCAATCACGCACAGTGCAATAATAGTGGGGGGGGGGGGTTCGGAATAGTTCGGTGGATATAGTGTATAGCTTTACAATTTTAAATCAAACACTAAAAAGAACCAACATCCACACTTACAATATTATATACAAATTCGCCAAGAAGTCAAACTCGCAATACTACCAAGTTTCCCCAGATCAGAGCAGCCCAAACCACAATTTTGGTCATGTTTTATAATTTTTAAGATTCTATGAACTTATATATTCCTATGTTTTATTATATTTCATACTTAAAAACTACTTACTGATAATTTATAAATTAATGTATACGAGATCTCGTATTTTACCCTCCTAAGTTCAGCCTGAAGATGGCTCTAAAAGCGGAAACATGTAGCTAAAAGCTGTAAACACATAAAAAAGTAATAAAAAGTTGTATTATGCTATACTTTATTATATTATGTAATGAATAGCGTATAGGTTACTAGCAGGGAGACCGACGGAACTTGGGTTGACTCTCGGCTGGAGCATGAGAATCTTCTGTGCTGAAAGGCGTCCGTCCACACAGGCACTCGGGCCCGCTCAGAATCTTCCTCAGTGGGTAATGGAAACTGCAGGTAAAATAACCGCAGGGACACGAAAAAGAACGTCCAGGTCTGTGCAGTACAAATTGTAGGAAAGAGTGGAGCTGTATCCCATCTCCCCAACACGCCTTCACATTTTATCTGTAACTTAAAGGAAGTAATCATTTGTTCTAATGTTTTTAAGGTAAAATAGCTGAAATTTATGAATTATGTGCGTGATTATTGGTTTATGAAGTGCTGTGCTCAGGGACGCTGGTCAGAAATTTTATCGGCTGAAGTGACGTAGGTTTGTGACGTGTGTCCACATTCACAAATTTTGAAGTATTCGACCGATTTTTGCAAAACTCGGCATGAATGTAATGCTGTTAAATGGCGTCCTAACGTCTTTGGCTGCAGTCGATTTTAACGGCATACCGGAAACAGGAAATGGATCGAGAGACAACAGTCACACTGAATGTTCCGAAAGACCCTTGTTTCAAATACACATCACTTGTGCTCTAGTGGGCTTACCATCCAACTAGGATCGAAAAGAACCGTTTTTTTATATTTCTGGACACAAAACAACTATAAAATAAAAATATATTAATATTGTACAATTTTAAACTTGTTTTATTAATTGTTTAATTTCAATTTTATAATGACCACGTAAACTACATAACAAGGAGCTTTATGATCTGTACTACTCACCAAATATTTTTTGGTGATCAAATAAAGAAGAACGAGATTAGCGGGGCATGTAGCACGTATGGGAGATATGAGAAATGCATACAGGGTTTTGGTGGAAAGACCTGAGGGAAAAGAGACAACTTGGAAGATCCAGACGTAGATAGGAGGATAATACCAAAATAAATCTCCCGGAAGTGCGATAGGGCAGGAAATGGATTGATCTGCCTCATGATAAGGACAGGCAGCGGGCTGTTGGGAATCCGGTGATAAACCGTCGGGTTCCATACAAAGAGGGGAAATTCTTGACTTGCTGAGGAACTGTTGGTTTCTCAGGAAGGACTGTGCTCCATGGAGTTAGCTACCATTCAACAAGTACAATTGACAACGACACGTCTTAAAACCAAATGCTTCTTTTTATCAACAGTCCCCCTGAGGACGGCTGTGTTTATTAGCCGAAAATTGTCGGAGAATAAGGACGTACCTGCATATTAGCTAACAGATGTGCAATTATTAGGATATAAATTGGGCCTATATTAGTTTATTCTTTCATGGCAAAAACAGCTTTCAGCAAGAAGGGGGCTATTTTCGATAGCAAATTGAGCTAACATTTAAGGAAGGAAACAGTAAAGTGCTACATTTTGAGCACAGTTGTGCGCTGGACGGAAAATTGAACACTTCGTAGAGTAGATCAGAAAAACCGGGGAAGTCTTTAAATGATGCGCCGGGGATGGGTGAAAATCAGTTGGACCGATCGTGTGGCAGATGAAGAAATGTTACAAAGAGTAAAGGGAGAAAGGAATATCATACACACAATAAAAAGGGTTGACTTGATTGGCCACATCTTGCGTAGGAACTGCCTTCTGGAACACGTTATTGAAGGGAAGATAGAAGGAATATTAAAGTTACGGGACAGGGGTGATGAAGACCTAAGCGGCTACTGGATGACTTTACGGAAAGTAAATGATAGGGACATTAAAATACGAAACACTAGATCGCAGGGACAGTGGGCGTATCATAAGACAGATTTCGAAATGAAAGAAGGTACCATATTTGAAAGTGTACGAGTGTGTAGGTTTTGTTCTCACAGTTGCAGTTTGTTGCTCTGTCGCAGGAACGGAAAGTTGGTACTCCTGTTTGTGCGTATTTAGAAGCGAAATTGTCACCATGATGGACTGGCCTCCATTTGTGGCTATGAATACGCTAATGTTCTATAGTGCCTGTCAGAAACCACGATATTTAATCCTGACAAACTAGTAACAATGACAAAGCAGTGTCAGGTAAAGCAATCCCATTACAGGCCTGGACAGGCCCTGAGGGTTCAAGGAGGATAAGGCTCCCAGATTTCAAGACAGTCGGCACATGAAGGCGGTAAGATTGTCATCCCTACGCACCGGCCGTCTTTACCCCCAGAAATATTCCTGGTACTCATATCTCATGGAGGCTGTCTCGACCCCAGAGCCATAGTGCAGCCGGAAGGATTATGTCAATAAACAATTCCAATGACATGACGAGAATCGAACCGGGGACGTTCCGACTTGTAGCGGCAGTAACCAAACAGCGTAGATCTGGGAATCAAGATCGATAACTTTTTCTGGAATGAATTAATACCCTATTTTCTGTAATGATCAGACATTGTGTTCCGCGTACAGTTGGGGTTGGTCTTTAAACATTATTGGGACAAACTGCATACTTGAGACAGCTAATTCAAAATTTCAGAAATCCCAATTAATCATTGTCCATTAGTTTCAAAACAGTGACTGAAAAGGGACACATGAACAAGTGCAGGGCAATAACAACACACAGTGAACGAGTGGTGTCCGGGGAGGGGATTGGTGGGCTTCGTACGTGGTTCCTCTAGTCAAGGTGTAACTGATACAGAAACGAAAGGCACCTAACAACATAGCAGGCATGGGACATACAAGTTTAATAATATTACACGTTTATTATTTATTCGCGATTTGTTTACCGAAAATGGCAATAATTCAGACAAGATTTCCTGCAAGGTGATTACTGAATGAAGAATGGGAAGGGATAGGGAAGGAGATGGCCATGCTCTAATTTGGGATAGCGCCCGTTAATCTAATGGAAATACGAGAGAAACCAAGAAAATATCTGGGAATTTGACGAAAATACTTTCCATGAAACGAAAATTAGACCCCTTAATACGAAAAAAGACTGCTACCCGTACGCATGATAAGTTTCATACTGCCATTGTACTGTGGTCCCCAGAGCGAGAGGTAGATAGGGCGAGCCAAATATAGCCGTTCGTTAGGCACTAATCTACAAATTTCCGTGGGTGTGGAAGTAGCTGGTAGCTGTAGTCGAATTCAAAGGCCTCTGAAAACAACTTCGTAATTGGGGAACTGGAGGACTATATAGTTCAGTCGAAAGAACTATTGTAACTAATTTTAACACTATTTTCTATTGTATAATCTATGTACACAAGTTTGATACACAACTTAAAATATTTTCTAACGGGTTCACCAGTTACAATCTA
>Ga0131853_10026163_pt1 | contig 10497 bp, 10 predicted proteins | sample TergutLab28metaG_FD_92764 | JGI IMG/M metagenome (GOLD analysis project Ga0131853, IMG submission 92764) | Labiotermes labralis P1 segment gut microbial communities from Petit-Saut dam, French Guiana - Lab288 P1 (version 2) (version 2) | ecosystem: Host-associated > Arthropoda: Insects >... | reverse complement strand
TGGCTCCGAATGCCTGTAGTTGTGCCACAAGCGCTTTCGCCTGGATCCAACCCTTCTCCTCGAGCGGGCGCAACGTGTCGTCGCCGGTGTACGTCTTACTGCTCCCGGCCTTGGCGTGGCGGACGAGGAGCACCGTGGTCGTGTCGGGAGGGATTTGTGCGAATCGTCTCAGAATCATTCGATCCATCGGATACGACAGTTCCTCGGCGACGCGATCCGGCGTGAGCCACCGCAGTTCGTCGACCTCGTCGTTCGGTTCGAACTCGCCGGACACCGCCTCGGCCGCCCAGTATTCGACCCGCTTCAGTTTGCGGTGCCCCGGTATCGGGTATGTCACACCCGAAAGGTGTCGCCCCAATTGAGCATCGATCCCGGTTTCCTCGCGGATCTCGCGCACGGCCGCGACAATCGACGTTTCCCCGGGATCCAACTTTCCCTTCGGAAATGACCAGTCGTCATACTTCGGACGGTGAATGAGTGCGATTTCGATCTCGTACGGATTCGAGGGAGACTTTCGCCACAGAACCGCGCCCGCCGCGAAGATATTTGCTTTGACTGGTTTGTCGGCTGGAGGCTTCTCAGGACTCGGATTCTCGGGACTCAAGGACTTCGTTCCTTCCATCGACCACGGTTTCGCGGTGTTCGGCGGCAGGCGGTACGTGCGGGGCGGGTCAGGGGTTGGTCCGTCGGCGACGCATCATCTCCTCCTGGTGCTCACGGACCTTCTCGCCACGCGCCGGCGAGGCCAGCCAACTGCTGTCCGCCTGTAGAACCCAGCAACGTGTGGTCGGGTCGAGGGCGGATTCGAAGATCTCGTCGAGTTGGCGGGTCAGGCGCGGATCCTTGACCTGTGCCATCACCTCGACGCGGCGATCGAGGTTGCGGTGCATCATGTCTGCACTTCCGATCCAGAACTCGTCGGCGGCGCGGAAGTGCATGATCCGTGAGTGTTCGAGGAACCGGCCGAGGATGGAGCGCACCTCGATGTTCTCGCTCAGGCCGGGGACTCCGGGCTTGAGCGCGCAGATGCCGCGGACGACGACCTGCACCGGTACTCCGGCCCGCGACGCGCGGTAGAGCGCGTCGATCACCTGTTCGTCGACGAGCGCGTTGGCCTTGAGGCGGATTCCGGCCTCGCGTCCGGCCTTCGCGTGTTCGATCTCGCCCTCGATGCGCTCGATGATTCCGGCGCGCACGCCGTACGGCGCGACGAGCAGGTTGCGGTACTGCGACTTTCGCGAGTAGCCGGTGAGCGAGTTGAACAGATCCGTCAGGTCGGCACCGATCTCCGGGGCGGCGGTCAGCAAGCCGACGTCCTCGTAGAGTCGGGCGGTCTTCGGGTTGTAGTTGCCGGTCCCGATGTGGCAGTAGCGACGGATCGTGGAACCCTCGCGGCGCACCACGAGGCATGTCTTGCAGTGGGTCTTCAGGCCGACGAGGCCGTACACGACGTGGACGCCGGCCTGTTCGAGCTTGCGGGCCCACTTGATGTTCGCCTGCTCGTCGAACCGGGCCTTGATCTCGACCAGTGCCACCACCTGCTTGCCCGCCTCGGCGGCGGCGACGAGGGCGTTGACGATCGGGGAGTCGCCGGAGGTCCGGTACAGCGTCTGCTTGATGGCCAGCACCTGCGGGTCCGCCGCAGCCTGCTCTATGAACCGCTGCACGCTGGTCGAGAACGAGTCGTACGGATGTTGGACGAGGACGTCACCGTCGCGCAGTGTCGAGAACACGCTCTTGGGGGTCTCGCGCTCGCCGAATGCCGGGTGGGTCACGGGCACGAAGGGCGCGTCCTTGAGGTTCGGCCGGTCGACGCCGTACACCTGCCAGAGCGACGAAAGATCAAGTAGGCCAGGAACTTGGATGACGTCACCGGGGTCGACGTCGAGTTCCCGCAGCAGGAGTTCGAGCATGTGCTCGGTCATGTCGTCGGCCACCTCGAGCCGGACCGGGGAACCGAACCGACGCCGGGCGAGTTCGCGTTCGAGTGCCTGGAGGAGATCCTCGTCCCGGTCCTCCTCGACCTCGAAGTCGGCGTTTCGGGTGACACGGAAGGCGTGGTGTTCCACGACTTCCATCCCCGGGAACAGCACGTCGAGGTGCGCTGCGATGAGGTCCTCGGTCGGCAGGAAGGCGGGAATGGCCGCGAGGGAATCGCCGGTGCGCGTGACGCGTACGAAGCGGTCCACGTTGTTCGGGACCTTCACGCGTGCGAAGTGCTCGCCCCCGGTGGTCGCATCCTTCACCGTCACTGCGAGGTTCAGGCTCAGGCCACTGATGTAGGGGAACGGGTGCGCCGGGTCGACCGCGAGCGGCGTCAGGACCGGGAAGACCTGCTCGTGGAAATAGTCGGACAGTCGGCGGCGTTCCTCGGTGTCGAGTTCCGGCCATCCGATGATCGAGATTCCCTCCGCGGCCAGCGCGGGGCGCACGGAGTCGAGGAAGACCCGGGCGTGCTTGTACGAGATCTCCTGGGTCCGAGATCCGATCAGTGCCAACTGTTCACGCGGCGACAGCCCGTCCGCGGAGCGGACGGACAGCCCGGTTTCGTCGCGCCGCTTGAGGCCCGCGACCCGCACCATGTAGAACTCGTCGAGATTCGACGCGAAGATCGCGAGGAACTTCGCGCGCTCGAGCAGCGGCAGCGACGTGTCCTCGGCGAGGGCGAGCACGCGCGAGTTGAAGTCGAGCCAACTCAGCTCGCGGTTGAGATAGCGGGCGGCGGGCAGTCCGCCGTCCTCGGCCCCCGTCGGTGTCGCGGCCGGCGGTGCCGTGGGGATGCTGGGCGAGCGGCCACCGTCGGGGCCGCCCACTGGTACCTTCCGGTCGGTCCCGGAGAGGTCCTCCGTGGATCGGTCGGAATCCGTGCGTCGCTCGAGTGCTCTCCCGTTGCTCACACTTCGATCATCCCTCGAGAAATACAGGCACGACAATCGATCACGGGCAGTTCACGGCGACAACCGACCCCGGACACCGGATGTACACGCGATGCGCTCGAGCACCGCGAGGGTGGTCGGTCCGAGACCGAGTTGCGCTGCGGCACCGAGATCCGCGACGGTGTCCACGTCCTGACGCAGGCCCGGCCAGTTCCCGCCGAGGGCGTGCGCGCCCGAAGCGATGTGGCGGGCGGCCGAGTCGGCGCCGAATCGTGGATCGAGGGTGTTGCCGTGGCCGCATGCGAACAGCGCCGCCGTGCCGGTGCCCGTGTGGTCCACGACGATTGCGCGTCCGACCCGTCGGGCCGCCGCGAGTGCGTCGAGTAGTTCGTCGGCGCGCAGGGCCGGCAGGTCCGCCTGCAGTGCGACGAGGTCGGTCCGGTCGGGATCCGATTCCAGCCCGGCCTCGGCGGCGACGAGCGCTGCGTTGAGGCCCGACCCGTCGGTGTGCGTTCGGTCCGGATCCGGCCAGTGCCGCACGCCGTATTCGTCCGCGATCGCGGCAACGGCCGGATCGGGTGTGACGACGGTGATTCCCGAGCGCGGATCGGCCCCGAAACCGGCGACGAGAAGGGTGGCCAGCGTGTCGCGGAGCATCGCCGACACGAGGTCGGTGCGGTCGACCACGGAGAGCGACTCCGCGAGCCGCGACTTCGCGAGGCGCAGCTCCTTGACCGCGATCAGGACATGGGTGTGCGACGCCCGCTCCGATCGCTGCTGCGCGTCCATGCGCGCAATCTTGCCAGTCGAGTCGTCGTGGGCTCGCGACCGGCGACCGGAGCGACGGGGGAGATATCGTGTTCTCGAGCATTCAGCGGACCGGACAGGTCGGCGGCGAAACGGTGTGAGCAGTCAGCGGCGCGAGCGGTGAGCGCGGATCGGAGGGGACAGCGTGAGCAAGGCGGCGGTGTTGGGGGCTGGTTCGTGGGGGACGGCGTTCGCGAAGGTGCTCGCGGACGCGGGCACCGACGTCACTCTGTGGGCCCGGCGCGGTGAGGTGGCGGAGGCCGTCGTCTCCCGGCACGAGAACCCCGACTATCTGCGCGGGATCGTGCTGCCGCCGGCGGTGTCGGCCACCGCCGACCACGAGGAGGCTCTCGCCGGCGCCGATCTCGTGGTGCTCGCGGTGCCGTCGCAGTCGCTACGTGGCAACCTCGAGCGCTGGGCCGGGGCCATCGGCCCGGACGCCACGCTGCTGAGCCTGGCCAAGGGCATCGAGAGCGTCACGTTGTTGCGGATGAGCGAGGTGATCTCCCAGGTTGCGTCCGTCGACCCCACGAGGGTCGCGGTGTTGTCCGGACCCAACCTCGCCCGCGAGATCGCCTTGGAGCAGCCCGCGGCCACCGTGGTGGCCTGCACCGACGAGACGCGCGCCCTGGCGATTCAGAAGTCTTGTGCGACAGGGTATTTCCGCCCGTACACGAACACGGACGTGATCGGTTGCGAGATCGGTGGCGCGTGCAAGAACGTGATCGCCCTTGCGTGCGGCATGGCGTCGGGCATCGGGCTGGGCGAGAACACCATCGCCAGCCTCATCACCCGGGGGCTCGCCGAGATCATCCGACTGGGCGTTGCGCTGGGCGCCAACGCGGCGACACTGGCAGGGCTGGCGGGTGTCGGCGACCTGGTCGCGACGTGCACGTCACCGCTGTCGCGCAACCGGTCGTTCGGTGAACGACTGGGCCGCGGTGGGTCGCTGGAAAGCGCACAGGCAGCCACCCACGGACAGGTCGCCGAGGGCGTCAAGTCCTGCACGTCGGTGCGGGCGCTTGCGGCGTCGCACGGCGTCGAGATGCCGATCACGGAGGCCGTTCACCAGGTGTGCCACGAGGGTCTCGCGGTTCGCGACGCGGTCGGGATGTTGCTCGGCCGACGCGTCAAGCCCGAGTGATCTCGAAGTTCCCGGATCGGGGTCCTCGGTCGGTTCGGTGAGACGGTGCCCTCGACGGTACGGTTTGGGGCGTGAACAATCCGCGTACCAGGGTCGCCGTCATCTTCGGTGGCCGTAGCAACGAGCATTCGGTGTCCTGCGTGTCCGCCGGCAGCGTGCTGAGGAACCTCGATCCCGAACGCTACGAGGTGGTACCGATCGGCATCACCGAGGACGGTGCCTGGGTGCTGGGGTCGACCGACCCGGCCACGCTCGCGATCCAGGATCGGTCCATGCCGACGGTCGACGCGGACGGCACGTCCCTCGCGCTCACCGCCGACCCCACCCGCTCGGGTGCGCTGGTCGCCCTCGACCAGGCCCGCGCGGGCGAGATCCTCGCGTCGGTCGACGTCGTATTCCCGGTTCTGCACGGCGCCTACGGCGAGGACGGCACCATCCAGGGCCTGCTCGAGCTGGCGGGCATCCCGTACGTCGGCCCCGGTGTGCTGGCGAGCGCGGCCGGCATGGACAAGGAGTTCACCAAGAAGCTGCTCGCCGCCGAGGGTCTCCCTATCGGCTTCCAGGTCGTGTTGCGGCCGGGCACGCCGACCCTGACCGAGGAGCAGAAGGAACGCCTCGGGCTCCCGGTGTTCGTCAAGCCCGCGCGCGGCGGGTCGTCGATCGGCATCACGCGTGTCGCCGAGTGGGCGCAGCTCGAAGACGCGGTGGCACACGCGCGCACGCACGACCCGAAGGTGATCGTCGAGTCCGGCATCGTCGGCCGTGAGGTCGAGTGCGGCGTCCTCGAGTTCCCGGACGGCGACGTGCGGGCGAGCGTCGTGGCCGAGATCCGCATGCCCGACACCGACGGCGACGAGTCCGCGTTCTACGACTTCGACACCAAGTACCTCGACGACGTCTGCGAGTTCGACGTCCCGGCCAAGCTCGACGACGACATCAGCGACCAGATCCGGGAACTGGCGGTCCAGGCGTTCCGTGCGCTCGATTGCCAGGGGCTGGCGCGAGTCGACTTCTTCGTCACCGCAGACGGTCCGGTGATCAACGAGATCAACACGATGCCCGGGTTCACGTCGATCTCGATGTACCCGCGCATGTGGCAGGCGGTGGGCGTCGAGTACGCGGATCTGGTCTCGACGCTCGTCGACACCGCGCTCGCTCGGGGAACCGGGCTTCGCTGACGCTGCCCGACGAGCACGGGCTCCGGTGGAACCGGAGCCCGTCGCTCACGGGTTGGGAACCGGCGCCGGATCGAGGGGCTGGGACGGCAGCTTCTGGCTGATCGCCGCCGAGGCGTCCTGCAGCGGCGTCGGACCCGACCCGTTCGGCACGGTCAGCGCGACGTACACGGGGCGGTCGACGGTGTACCACGTGCTGGCCTCGATGCCCTGCTCGGCGCCGGAGATCTCGAACCACTGCACGCCGTCGACGACGGAGAGCGGCGACGCCTGGTTGAACTCGGGCGGCCGCGGAAGGCCGCACCGCAGCACCACCGGTTCGCCCTCGGTGGGCTGCCACGCGGCGGTGGCCTCGGGGGCCGGATCCCGTAGTTCGGCGCGCGTGTAGTCGCCGAGGTTTTCGGGCAGGTTCGCCATGAGGTCGGTGCACTCGGCGGACTGGGCGGCAGGGGCCTCGACCGGCCCGAGTCCGACGGATTCCTTGGCCGGAGTCCGGTTCGCGATGGAGGCGGCGACGATCACGCCGACGACGAGCGCCACCGGGAGGGCGACGGCTGTGGCGATCAGCGCGGGGTTGCGCTTCTCCTCCGGATGTTCTTCGGTCTGGTCGGCTGTGGTGTGTTCGGGTTCGGACATCTCAGTTCTCGGTCGGTGCGGTCGGTGCCGCGATCTGGCAGGTCAGGATCCGGGTGATGCCCTGAACCTTCTTCATGTCGTCGACGACGTCGGACAGACCCGATTCGACGGGCGCGCCCACGCGGGCGATCACGTCGTAGGGGCCGAGGACGTCGTCGGCCGAGTCGACGCCCGGGATCCGGGAGAGTGTCGCCGCGACCGCGGCGGCCTTACCGACCTCTGTCTGGATCAGTACGAAAGCCTGCACCACGGGTCCATCCCTTCCCGTCGTCGTGCGCCGTCATCTCGGTAGAGTTTCGGAAGTCCTCGAAAGTAACCGGGGACTTCCCGGAGCACCCGTGGGCGCCCCGTACCGGGATACCCGGTCGCAAACTAAAAGGTACCGCAGTTGCGGGACCCGAATGTGTGAGCGAGCGCTCATGACAACCGACATCGACACCGGGAGGATCACCATCGCCACGTCGCGACCGAATCAGGACGACGATGATCGCACCGTCGCGGAACTCGGCGAGTTCGCGGTGATCGGGCGGGCCGTCGAGGGACGGCGCCAGCCGGAGACGACTCTTCTCGGGCCCGGCGACGACGCCGCGGTGGTGCGGGCAGTCGACGGTCGCGTCGCGGTGTCCGCGGACATGCTCGTCGAGGGCCGGCACTTCCGGCTGGACTGGTCCACTCCCGAGCAGGTCGGACGAAAGGCCGTGGCGCAGAACGGGGCGGACATCGCGGCGATGGGCGGACGGCCGACTGCCTTCCTGGTCTCGTTGGGCTGCCCGCCCGACACCCCAGTGGCCGTGGCGTCCGGCATCTCCGAGGGGATCGGGCTCGCCGCGGAGGCGCTCGGGGCAGGTGTGGTCGGGGGAGACCTGGTGCAGTCCGACGAGGTGGTGGTGTCGGTGACGGTGCTGGGTGACCTCGAGGGCCGAGCCCCGGTGCTGCGCTCGGGCGCTCAGGTCGGCGACGTCGTCGCGGTCGCGGGCACGCTCGGGTACTCGGCGGCCGGGCTGGCGCTGCTGTCGGGCGGAGTGGCCGAAACCTCATCTGCGTCTCGGACATCGATCGCCGCGCTGGTCGACGCGCACCGGGTGCCGACCCCGCCGTATCGGGCCGGTGTCGAGGCCGCGCGGGCGGGCGCGCGGGCCATGACGGACATCTCCGACGGGCTCGTCGCCGACCTGGGTCACATCGCGGAGGCATCCGACGTCCGGATCACGGTCGACCGCAGCAGGATCGGGCTCGACCCGGTGCTTGTGGCCGCCGCGGACGTGGTAGGCAGCGACCCGTGGGACTGGATCCTCACCGGTGGTGAGGATCACGCGCTCGCGGCCACGTTCGCGGCCGACGCGGACCTGCCCGACGGGTGGACGGTCATCGGGGACGTCGTACCCGGCGAGGGCGGCCCAGCGGTTCTCGTTGATGGACGGGACTGGACGGCGTCCGGCGGTTGGCAGAGCTTCGACGCGGGATAGGTTGCACGCATGGCTATCTATGCACTCGGTGATCGCGAGCCGGACATCGCGCCGGACGCGTACGTCCATCCAGACGCCGTCGTCATCGGCGCCGTCACGCTGGGACCCGGCGTCTCGATCTGGCCGCAGGCCGTCCTGCGCGGTGACTACGGCACCATCAGCGTCGGCGCCGGCACCAACATCCAGGACGGCACGATCGTCCACTGCACGTCCATCGACGCCACGATCATCGGCGCCGGGTGCGTCGTCGGACACAACGCGCACATCGAGGGCGCCACGATCGGCGACAACTGCCTCATCGCGTCCGGATCGGTGCTGCTCAACGGCTCGGTTGTCGGCGCCGGTTCGGTCGTCGGCGCGGGTGCGGTGATCCCGTTCAAGTTCGAGATGCCGCCGCGCAGCATGGCTCTCGGTGTGCCGGCCAAGGTCCGCGAGGGGTACGAGGTTCCGGAGGGGCACCTCGACCTCAACGTCAAGCTGTACCAGGCGAACGCCGCGTACTACCGCGACTCGCTGCGCAGGCTCGACTGATGGCGGCCCAACCCCTCGCCGACCTGATCGATCCCGGGTGGGCGAAGGCACTCGCGCCCGTCGAGGGCCGGATCGCCGAGATGGGCGACTTCCTGCGCGCGGAGATCGCTGCCGGACGCCAGTACCTGCCGGCGGGGCAGAACGTGCTGCGCGCCTTCACCCGTCCGTTCGAGGACGTGCGGGTGCTCATCGTCGGCCAGGATCCCTATCCGACGCCCGGACATGCTGTGGGACTGAGCTTTTCGGTTGCCCCCGACGTCCGTCCGGTACCGCGGAGCCTGAACAACATCTACACCGAGTACAGCCAGGATCTCGGGTACCCGACGCCGTCGAACGGCGACCTCACGTCCTGGACCGAGAACGGAGTGCTGCTGCTCAACAGGGTGCTCACCGTCGCGCCCGGCGATGCCGGATCACACCGTCGCAAGGGCTGGGAAGCTGTGACGGAGCAGGCGATTCGCGCACTCGTCGAGCGCAACACACCGATGGTGGCGATCCTGTGGGGGCGCGACGCGGCGACGCTCAAGCCGATGCTAGGTGACGTCCCGACGATCGAGTCTGCGCACCCGTCGCCGTTGTCGGCGTCGCGCGGGTTCTTCGGGTCGCGGCCGTTCAGTCGCGCCAACGCCCTGCTCGCGGAACTCGGGGCGGATCCGGTGGATTGGCGTCTGCCCTGACGCGGGGGCATTTTCGTGTGGACCGGGCCCCGGTCGCCGTGACGGTGGAGTCGTAGCGGCGACCGGGGATCCGTGTCTTGGCTAGCTGTTGCGGACCGACGAGAAGTCCGGGCGGCGCTTCTCGACGAACGCGTCGACGCCCTCACGACCGGTGGGGCCGTCGGCTGCGGCGGAGATCGACGCGGTCTCGGCGTCGAGCTGCTCGGACAGCGTGTTGCTCCGGCTGCTCGTGAACAGCTTCTTGATGCCCGCGTACGACGCGGTCGGACCCGCGGCGAGGGTGCGCGCGACGCGCAGTGCCTCGTCCTTCACCTGGTCGTCCTCGACGAGGCGGCTCAGCAGACCCAGCCGCACGGCCTCCTCGCCGCCCACGACGGCATCGGTGAGGAGGATCTCGCGGGCGCGGGAGGCTCCGACGACCCGGGGAAGCGTCCACGACATTCCGCCGTCCGGCGTGAAACCGATCGACGGGTAGGCGGGACGCAGCTTCGTGGAGGTGCCGCCGATCGCGATGTCGGCCAGGCACACGATGCTCATGCCGGCACCGGCCGCCCAGCCGTGGACGGCGGCGACGACCGGGACCGGGGCCGCGTCGAGGGCGCGGACGAACTCGTGGAACGCGGTGGCGACCTCGCCGACGTACTCGCCGCGGCGCTCGGCCGACGCGAAGGCCCGCACGTTGCCGCCGGCGCAGAAGTTGCCGCCGTCGCCGACCAGCAGGATCGCGCCCACGTCGTTTCCGAGTTCGCGCAGTGCGGTGGTGGCCTGGGTGATTCCGTCGATGTCGAGGGAGGTTCCGTTCGCGGCGGTGGACACGGCCACGCGCAGGACGCCGTCCTCGACCAGGACATTGCTGGGTGCGTCAGTTGCAGTCACGTGAGCACATTAGCTGTCCGGCTCGATCGGATCGGAACTTCGGTCCCACCCACCGCGACGGTTCCGGCACGGAGTGAGTCGGTCCGAGAAAACACCGAACCCCCGACACCGATGGTGTCGGGGGTTCGGAGTGAACTTGTCCGGCTGAATCAGCCGCGGACGACCTTGCCAGCCTTCAGGCAGGACGTGCAGACGTTCAGCTTCTTGGTGTTGCCGGGGGCAACCTCAGCGCGAACGGTCTGGATGTTCGGGTTCCAGCGACGGTTGGTACGCCGGTGCGAGTGCGAGACCGACTTACCGAAGCCGGGG
>Ga0131853_10026160_pt1 | contig 10497 bp, 4 predicted proteins | sample TergutLab28metaG_FD_92764 | JGI IMG/M metagenome (GOLD analysis project Ga0131853, IMG submission 92764) | Labiotermes labralis P1 segment gut microbial communities from Petit-Saut dam, French Guiana - Lab288 P1 (version 2) (version 2) | ecosystem: Host-associated > Arthropoda: Insects >... | reverse complement strand
TGTGTAATGCAATTTTGACCTCCTGATGTTGAGCACATGTGCTCGAAACATGTAGAGGCATGAAATAAAACTTATTGTGAAACAAATTTTGTGCATCAAGTTGGTTAAATACTGAGATAAATACACTGAGATGCAGGGTCAACAAAACGACAAAATTTCTTACTGGTGTTTCAGGTATTTATATACTACTAAAATTGTTTCGCATTATCTTTCAGCCAGGAGCAATTTTCGCGCACGATACATCTAGATCTTGCACATACGTTAATATTTCTGTCTTATATCAGACGGTAATTAACTCTGTTCGCAGCAGGGCTATCAATTATCTACACTGAGACTTTGTGTGGATTTCTGTAGTCCCGTGAGGTAACGTCGGAATGTACCTAAAACTATGGCGCGACCGATTCCTTCCAAATTCATTAATTATCAACTATTGTCACTTATCCCATCACTGAACATTGTGTTCTGGACCGCTGAGAGTGTCTATAAGTAAAAAAAAAATTACGAAAGGGAAAAAAGAAACAAATTAACGAATGAATGGAAAAAGATTTAAAAAAAATTATTAACAGAATAGCTAGCTAGATAAATCCGTAAGTCACTACCCTTCTGGTCACGCTGATTAATCTCCAGGCAGTCAAAAAATTCTCCGCATTTTTAGGAATAACCTGTTCAGAACAGCCATCAACATATCTCTAACCTGAGTCACAAGAATGAATTCCAAACCCTCCAAAATAAACCAACGGTAATTAATAAATACATGCCTATGACGTGGTATCCTGACATGTTTTTCATTGCAAGTCGACTGGATGAGACTTTATTTGACTTGTGTTAGTGAATATATTTCCTATTAACAATAAATATATCAATTATTTTATATCACGTAATGTTTCTATTTTTTCCTCTGGTGAACTAAATGGCAGAAATCGAGAAAATATATTAGTTGGCAATCATATGACGTCACACAATTTAGACAAATTCGTTAACTTGTTCTTCTGCCTCTGTTGGGTCTAAGTCTGCAAATCTAGATTGAACGTCAGGTCGAAATAGATCTTATCTAAATTAGAGTAACAGAGGTTACTTTCTATAAAATCAGAAGTCCTTAATTTATTTTAGTTTTGTGTAATTGTCAGTTCCAATAACTATATATACGTACAAAAAGAAGAAACGATAACGAAAATTCTCTGCGGAAAAATTAATGTAACACAGACTGGTATACGCTCTGTTGCAGTTAGCTTGAACTAAAGCCAGTGCCGATTCTGGGAGGCCAGTCGATAAAGAAGTCATATGCAGTAACTCTTGTTTTTGGATTTAGCGTGATTATTTATTTAGCGGAATACGACACATAAAGGGAATATAAAATTGACCTTCAAGAAGCAATACGTGATAGCACAGATTGGATGCTTTGGGTAAAGTATGTAGAGATAAGTAGGGGAAACTTACTGCACAGTATTCAAGCTAAATTTTCTGAAATAGGATGTGAACTCTTGACCATATTATCGACCATCACTTTATGAAGGACTGTGTCACTTTGAAATAGTAATAGGATAGCTTTATTGGTTCAGTACTACAGAAAGAAATATTAACCACATAGTATGTACAATACGTATAGGCAATTTTCCACAGCTATTAGACCCCAAAATTTTATCCAAATTTTTAAGCAGTTCAGCTTCAGTTGTTAGCGTCAAAACTATACAGTTTCATAAGAAATTGTTGTGATATTTGACTATTATGGAAGATAAGCACTATGACTTTCAAACAAATTTCATAAAATCTCTAGTGTTAATGTCCAACGTGTTACATTCTGCATTTGAATCCCGTAGTTTCTAGCAGCGGCTAATATACAGCTGATGGTCTAGAGACAAAAGAAGAATGTCGCAGTACCAACGGGACACGCTGTGGCGCAGGTGGCTCAGGCATTGCGTTACAAGTATGAAGGTCACGGGTTCGATTCCTGATGGTGTCAATGGAATTTTTCATTGACATAATCCTTCCGACCGCACTATGGCCCTGGGTTTAACTTAGACTCTAACAGAAATGAGTGCCAGGAATATTTCCTGGGGGGTAAAGGAAGCCGTTGCGTAGGGCTGACAACCTTACCACCTTCATGTGCCGATTGTCTTGAAATCTGGGAGCCTCAGCCTCCTGGAAACTTCAGCACCTGTCCAGGCCTGTAATGGGATTGCTTTGTCTTTTACACAGTACCAACACATACATCATGCTTTGTAATTATACATTTATGTTTGTACAGAAATGAAGCACTGTGGTAAAACGTTGCAGGTCACGTCACCGTGAAGTTCCTAGTGTTTCTGCATATAATTTACCTTCCTCAATTTTCTATTCAACAAAGAGCTGCAAATATTGAAGTGTTAATGGCGGGACTTATGTTAATTTCCTGCACAGTACAACAATTTTGTTTAGGGTTATGTCCTTCTTTCGTCATCAGGGAGCAATGAAATTAATACTGCCACTGAAATTTATAGAATCATAACTGCACCATTTAATTAGTCACGGATGAGTATCACTGACAGTCTTATTCTTAATTTTTAGTGTATCCAAATCACAAGAAAAATAAGTTCCGAAAGAGGTGTAAGTTATTCAGTTTAAGAACTGTTTTCATCCCCTCTAATTTCCAAAATTTTACGGAAAAAATTTTCTCCTGTTTCTTAAGTTTTTAAAATGTGCTGTCTTATATAGCGGTAGGACAAATATTATAAATTATTTTTAATGTATTATTAAAAGTTTATTAATCTGTAATTTAATGTAAAACTAAAGAAGCAATTTTGAATTTAAATGTAGATCAGACAGTTGGGCCGGAATGACACTTTGGTATAGCGATTCATTACGGCCTGGACGGTCCGTTGATTGAATCATGGTGGTGATGGGATTTTCCGCAAACGTTGTGACCTTCTATACTATGGGTACTGGATTAATTTACGAGGGTAATGTCCACCTAGCGCCGAATTTTAAAAGAGTTGAGGTAAACCGCTAATTCCTGTCTGTGCCTTCATGGCAGGTTATGGGAAGAATTTAACCTTTATAGTTTATAATTCAGAAATTTTTTAGAATAAAGTACTCGTGGAAAGAGACCACTGGGGAGACCTAGGCGTAGATGGGTGGATAATATTAGGATGGATCTCCAGGATGTGGGATGTGGGTATATGGACTGGATTGGGCTGGCCCAGGATAGGGACGAGTAGCGGAAGTTTGTGAGTACGGTAATGAACCTTCGGGTTCCATGAAATGCGAGGAATTTCTTGACTACCTGCAAACCAGTTAACTTCTCAAGAAGGATTCTGCACCATGGAGTAAGTAAAGTACTCGTGGAAGAATTTGTAATTATGAGACACAATTACGTCAGAAGATTGCAATACTGCATATTGTGACACTTTGTCACTGACAGAGTTGAGATATTGTTTTTGGAACGAGAAATGCCTGTTGTAGGCCAGCAGACAAGTTGGGGAGGAAAGAAGGAATGCAAACGTATTTATAAGAGGAAGCGTATTAAATGTGTAAGAAAATAACTTTAATAAGGCATATTGTAGAGTGAAATGGGAAATTCGACAGGTAAATTTTTGTATTAAGAGTGTTGAAATTTCATGTTCTTTTACGAGGATATCAGTTATCACGGTATTAGAAATGAACGTATAGTGATGAAATGTAAGGGTGTGGTGACTTACCGACAAATCTCCCTACAGTATGGTATGATGCGTGTAGGAAAAAGAGGCCAAGTTGGATACACGTAGTGGGCATAAACCCTTCATTTTCAGAGCCACATACACAGCAGCAAATAGTTATGTAACATCTTTTGTAACAGGCAGCGTTTGATGCATGTACAATTTCGCTCTTAGTAATATTTCTGAAAACTATTTAATTACACACACCAACACACGCACATATATACATTATTTAAGAAATCTAAAATTTACATTAAAACATTTAAAACGCTCATACATGTTTCGATCACACGATCATCCTCAATGAGCATATATTGTTCACTGCTAAAGTTATAATTTAAAACATTCAGTGAATTATAAATTTAACAGTGAACAATATATGTTCATTGAGGATGACCGTGTGATCGAAACATGTAGGAGCGTTTTAAATGTTTTAATGTAAATTTTAGATTTCTTAAATTATATATATATATATATATATGTGTGTGTGTGTGTGTGTGTGTGTTGGTGTGTGTAATTAAATAATCTACAGAATTCAGGGTGCAACGATAAAAAAATTCTGAAAACTCTTTTATTGCATCGTGCTGTCCTCAGTGCCAATGTAAGATGGCATGTCATGTGCATGGAACAACAAAATGACATGCACGTACTACCCCTGTCCCTTTTCCTCTTGATTTTCACTGTACTTCTAAAACACATATGATTTACACCAACAATTCGTTACAGTTTTGACTCCCTGTTCCACACCCCACCCAATAACATTCTTAACGCTGTACACCTCAACGTGAGCAGTGGTTACCCCAATGAAGTTCATGTCACTGACCGTCTTACTTTCAAAACAAGAATGACTTACGTGCAATGAAATATCCCGATAATGCTTGTACCATGCTACTCACATTAAAAATTCTGAACGCTTAAATTTTGCATGTTACTTTTGCAAATTTTTGCTGAAATTTTAAAGGAGAGCTATGTCGTGTATGTCGGATGTAAAGGCATAATCGTTTCATTTTTCTCTTCCTGTATTACTTACTTTAAAGGCTTCTCCCTCTATTCTCTTTCTTTTTTGATTCTATGTAGACACTTTAATTTCGTTTCTTGACAAAAATATGGCCTTTCTTTAGGAGTTGTACTTTGCATTCGGAAGATTAGGGGTTCGATTCTCGGGCTAGATGCCGTAGATCAATTGTTGCACGTGGTTTTTTTCAGTTACCGTAGACTGCGATAAGCTTGAATAGTATGTTTTGATAAGAAATCACCGAACATTTCCCAATCTTTATCCAGAATTATCCTTTCATGTGGAGGTTATGTAACCAATTTGTATGATCTATAAAGTACAGTTTCATTGTTTATTTACACTAAGGAAATATTAACGTATTTTTAGTATATCATTTCTAAAGATTTTTTTCAATTCTTTCTTCATATTTCTCTTCATTCTTCTTTACTTGCCTCCCACTTCTCCTTTTTCCTGTGCCTTTTCCAGTGGAAAAATGTACATCGCAATTTAAGAACTAATTATACATGTTCTGGGTACTGTAGACATGCCTTCGCAATAAGTGCTTCGGTTATACTAGGAACAGCCCCAGTTTTACCTTTCCCCAGGCGACGGTATTCCCCCTATCCAATAACAGTGTTAATTTGATTTTCTTGGATCGAAGAGTTCCCAAAATGACATTTTTCCATGAGCGTGTGTTTTGCTTGCGCATTCACTTTTTTTTGTACACAAAACAAATGTTAACAATTTTTTTAGTTTTATTTTCTAAAACGAACAAATCTTACTTTAGCTTTTCGGCTAGTGCTACTTTTGAAGTGTCGTCTTCCGTAATGTAAAGCCTTTTTGTTTCGTTGGTAGAAAACGCCATTTCGGAGAAAGGTTTCTGCCATGACGATGGAAGCACGAGTTTCTATATACAGAATCACATGGAGTTGCACGGCAGTGAGCAGTTTCTATATACAGAATCACATGGAGTTGCACGGCAGTGAGCAGTTTCTATATATACAGAATCACATGGAGTTGCACGGCAGTGAGCAGTTTCTATATACAGAATCACATGGAGTTGCACGGCAGTGAGCAGTAATCCCTAATCTTGAGCAATAATATTCCCATGCAGTGAAAGAATCTTGAAAAATTGCAAAAAATCTGCGAATAAAATAGATATTTATTACTCATGTCTAAACTATGTAGGAAACTATTGAAATTTTAAGGCAAAAATTCACTTGTGATTCTTCTTAATAGGAGTCTAGATCGAGGACCGTGTTCCGCCACAACTCGTACTGACGTAGGTGATGTTGCTAGACATCTCAATATTCCATGTCTAGTAAAATATCTAAATTTTAACCTCCGCGAGGACTCCAGTAATAATGTCAAATATCTATTTCGGGTGACAGTACCGTGCCTGTACATTGGGCTCTTCGTTAGTCGCTTTCGCAAAGTTGCGAAAAGCGACTATTAGCTTCGTCATGCCTGTCCGCCCGTCTGACCGCCCTTCCGTCCGCGTGTCCGCATGGAACAACTCTGCTCCCAGTGGACTGATTTTCAATAAAGCTGATATTTGAGTATTTTTCGAAAATAAGTCAAGACATTTCAAGTTTTATTGAAACCGAGCAAGAATAACGGGCACTTTGGCATGAAGACCAATACGCATTTTTTTATCATATCTCTCTCAGTTCTTGCTAAAATGAAAAATGTTTCAGTCAGAAGTTGCAGAGAAAATCGAAACACACCTTGTAAGATCAAAAACATTTCTTTTTTTAAAAATCGTGCCGCCTCTTAGCTACTGTTTCGAGCGGGGTAGGTCACAAATGACAAAGGACTCATGTGCATTCCATGCTGGATACCTAGGACTACAAATACACAGTAAGGCTGCGTAATATTTACTCCTTTCCCACAGCAACTGTGGTTACACGAACGCGCCTCGATGGTACATCTTACGTGCCGTCCCGTTCTTGTTCAGAGATAAACTTACGTACATCAGTTCAATGATCAGCTTCATATCACAGCTGGTGACGTAACTATTAGTTTGTAAACCTTTTTTATTTTACCGTCGTTACAAAACAATGGGGTGTAGTTGTCTGTATTATTGCACTATCTACTAATCTACATGTTTCGGCCCTATAAGGCCATCATCAGGCTTGTATAATAGTGATATTTTAACCAAGGTACATCGGCATGCCTTATAGGGCCGAAATATGTAGCTTAGTAGATAGTGCAATAATACAGACAACTGCACCACATTGTTGTGTAACGACGGTAAAAAAAAAAGTTTTACAAACTAATAATACGTTAACACAACGGGATGGAAAACACCCAATTGGTAAGGTAACGTTAGTATACCATGTTAGTAACTCAGAATGCTTTAATGGTGGTGCGGGAAACATTCCAAGTTATTTATAACACCGTAATGTTTTGTAGGCCAAATAATTTAATGTTGCCCCGTTAGGGTAAGTGTGAATTAAGCCCGTCGTCTTTGTGGAAAGACGAGAGACTTTCTCCTGTGTCCGAAACTTGAAACCCTTCTCTCTCGGTGTATGTGGACTCAGAATCTTTGAAATATGTACGTGACGTCCTGATTATTTCTTCCTCCACGTTTGGATTTTCAACTCTTCCTCCCCAAGCCTCCACTTCTTACATCATTTTTAAGCGCGTTTGCAAATTTGCAAAAAATTACTATTAGCTTTGTCCTATCTGTCCGCCTGTTTGCCTGCCTTTTGTTCTTTACGTCTGTCCGTCCATCCGTCGGCCCTCATGGAACACCTCAACTCCCTCTGCACTGTTTGTTTTATAAAATTTGATTATTTTCTGATAAACTGTGTAGAAAAATCCAGCTTCATTAAAATATGTCAAGAATAACGAGCACTTTAATAAAGACCGATATAAATTCTTGATTATATGTCCCTCAGTTCTTCTTAGAATGAGAAATGCTTCAGACAATTTTTTTTTGAGAAAATGAAAACACATTTTATATTCAATAGCGCTTTCGCGAAAATAGTGACGTTTATGAGATAATGTGAAAAAAATATTGCAGAGCTGGGCAGGCCACAGATGGCAGTGTGGCGCATGCTCATTGCGTGCTGACATAAGGCTACAAACAAAAACTCAGATAATGTAATGTTATTGCATTTCCACTACAACATTGGTTGCACGAAAGCGCCTCAACTTTACGTCATACGTCTGTTGCCTGTCTTGTTTTACGAAAGTTTGGGACTTAAATTCTAATCTTTCTTACATTTAAAATTTAATGCCATATGTTAAAATAATGAAACGCTATGAAATGTTCAAGCTTGATACATTCAGGATATTTAAAATGACTTTCTTGTTGTATCTGCTCCCTTTGCAGTAATGGATGGGGTTTATGCATCCAGTCCAATTTCAAGTCCGTTCTACGTCACAACTACTACGCCAGAGCATTCATCATTGTCATTTATTCAAGGTAAGGCAATATGTCTCTTTTACATGTATAATCGTACTTAGTGTTATAGCGGCTTGTGAAGTTTCTCATCGATCGTGCAGGTCGGTGCTATCTTAAGTCGTTCTCTGCTGAGGGAAAAAACGGTTTATATCCTTCGTGCAAGAACTGTACGGGACCTGAAGGCTTTTCATTATGTCTAAAGTGAGTGAAGGATTAAAATATTTTGCCCCTCTTCTTTCTGTAATGGAAATGTAAACGTATTCAAATTTTATAAAATTCAACAAAAGTTTGTAAATTGAGAAACACGTAATTTATTTAACTCGGCTGTATTCAAGACACAAATTGTACGTGTGTCTAATAATTTTTTAGTACCAGGTGGACAAGAGAGGAAATGTGTTTGGATTCCCGGGAAATGCAAGAGACATTTCCACCGAAGCGTCCAGACAGGTTCTTGATTCAAATCAGACTTCTATTCAATGTGTAAAATGGGATATTTCCCCAGGGGTAAGGCAGCAGTGGCGTGAGGCTAATCTTCCTCCTATAGCTAGTGTCGAGGCGAACGAGTAGAACTATAATTCGACTTCCCAGTATGCCTCGTATTGTGTTTACGGAAAGCTATAATATACTTTCAGGAAATGCTTCATATATTCAGCACGATCGAAAATTCGCAAACACCCATCGATTCACATATGGTGGATCCTCCTGAACAGGAAAAAACGAAAGACTGAAAACCACACCTCGAAGCTGAGCCTGACCTCTCTGACGTGTGTTTTATATTTACAATTTAGGCCCTTGAATGATTGTAGTATAACTTGTGATGTAAATGAGTAAGATTTGAAATTTAAATCCCGGAATAATGCTAGACGACTAGAGGAAGGAGCGTAACACGGGTTGCCTGAGCGGTAGGAAAATTCACCATTACTGTATATGTTGCAGAGATACATGAAAGTTGTGCAAATTAAGGGCTCTTTACACCGCCAGCGTGGTAGGTAGAAGGGCGTTAGGAAGGGGAAGGAGAGATTTCTCCTGCCTGCTCTAAATCCCTTGCATGAAAGCCTTCTTGTCATTCGGCACCTCTAATTAAATCTACACTGCAATTCAGGTTAAGGTTGAAATTTTGGTAACACAGCTAACAAATACACACACTCTATGGTGTGTTTTGGTAAAATCATTGTGCAAATTCTTTAGTTGTTTCTTTGTTGTCAAGAATTTTATCTAGTCTTGTGAATAAATCTTAACGAAGGGTACCTCCAAGACAACTTAATATTCCTGAAGAGCTGAATCTTCACGATCACAGCCCTCAGAACCTCATACCTCACCTGAACTATTACCATGGGACACTTAACTTCTTTAGCAGTCTATAGCCTCTAAGTTTTAAAGCAAATTCTCGCCTACTATGAAGTCCGCAGTTTAATTTGCGTGTGCCTTAAGACCTCAGAATTCTAGCCATTTATAGCTAGATACAGTCAGTACATAGCAATTTACACAAATTCCGTTGAAATTTACTTTAATACTATCGCCTCCTCTACGCCTGTGTCTCTCGGATATCGACAGTCTTCACTTCACTCCTTCTGTTTAATTGTATTTTTAAGTTTCCCAATATAAAAAACATAGCCAGAGCACTTCAGGCCCTTAGGTATGTTTTCTCTTATAAACACACGAAAAAAAGTGTAAAGTGTTAAGCTTCTTATTATGATAGTTTACTCCACCCGCCTCTAATTCCATTCCAGTAATGTTGAAAGGTAAACCTGCTCAAAATAAGAGACCAATTTCTCCCCTACCTCGATGATTTTTGGTAGTGTCCTATTGGAGTATACACGATGGGAGAAAAGTGTTAGAACTAGAATGTCACCCCAGTCAAGTGTTCTAGAGCTCTGAAACACTTAGGGGAAATTAAGTAACTTTGTGATATACGTGTAAGTAAGAAATGTTCTTTGCGTTATCTGATAAATAGCAGCACACAAGCAAATATATTATTAAAAAAATTTGCTACTTCTTTGTTAGATCCAAATTCAGGACAATGTATCACTTATAACTTCAATACATGTATCTTTTTTCCATAAACGGTGAGACAAAGTTATGCACACGTACAAGACAAGAAATGAATAGCTTTGCATTGTAGTATTTAAATGTACATATTTGAGAGGTGGAGAATAACGAGTCTCAAATGAATGGTAACAAGACTTTCGCGAAAAATTTTCTGCTCATAAATTGTTTTCACAGGGGGCCTACCTAAACACACACACACACACACACACATACACACACACACACATACACACACACACACACACACTTTTTGACGTTTTGCTGACCGTGCATCTCAGTATATTTATCTCAGTATTTAACCAACTTGATGCACAAAATTTGTTTCACAATAAGTTTTATTTCATGCCTCTACATGTTTCAAGCACATGTGC
>Ga0131853_10026159_pt1 | contig 10498 bp, 5 predicted proteins | sample TergutLab28metaG_FD_92764 | JGI IMG/M metagenome (GOLD analysis project Ga0131853, IMG submission 92764) | Labiotermes labralis P1 segment gut microbial communities from Petit-Saut dam, French Guiana - Lab288 P1 (version 2) (version 2) | ecosystem: Host-associated > Arthropoda: Insects >... | reverse complement strand
GGAGTACAGAACATAGTAAAGGAAATAAAACAGTACCAGAAAAAGTGGCTACAACACGTACAGAGGATGGACACAAACAGACTACCAAAACAAGCACTACAATATAAACCAAAAGGACGAAGGGACATAGGACGACCGAGGAAGAGATGGAGGGACCATCTTCATCTTGAGGATCAAGGAACAGGAAACACACCTAACCCTTCAGGAACATGATGATGATGATATGACACTCTTTGAGCAAAATTGTAATTGTGATAACCTGAAGATGGCCGCTTTAGGCCGAAACATGTAGTTATTTACTTTGCTAATAAATATCATCATCTAGCATACAATTATAGTTGTGTTTTCTGACTGAAATTAGCTCACCATTAGTACATTTATATCCTTCAATATTACTTCACAACAAACTCTCTTACCTAACTACCGGTAACACTGCAGGCTCGCATCGATGTTTTGTGGGAATTTGCTACCTCGAACTTCAGAGTGACCGAATTATGCAATTTGTTGTTTCTGATATTGTTTATACAATAAAATAATGTGTGATGTATTTACTCCCTCGCTCCGTACTGTAAACGTACATAATTTTGCGGTACAGACTGTAAGCCAAACAGGCGGAATATGGCTCTTAGAGAAAGGGAACTAATGTCTTGAATATACATGAAAAGTACTTGATTTGTGGACAATAAAAACATCATTATAGGAAGGAAGCTTAAAGCCGGAAACGAGAGCCATCTCCCCCTCCCTCACCCCACACACCACTACATTTCCTTTTGGTTTTTATGGGTTTCAACACATGAAACGACAATAAGGAATATAGTGCCAAACAGGATAAAAATTTTCCTTCGGGCAACTTCGTATAATGATCCGACTCCTTCTGCGGCACATTAGTTTGTTCGGTAATGCCTAGCTGAATATCTGGTGACGATTGTTGGCCTAAGCTCACAGAACGCAACGCCTTACATCCTTTCTGATTGTAAGAGAAAGGGTTATAAATTTACCCTGTCACACCAAAAAGGCAAGCAGAGTAGAGGAACAGCCGTACACTTTCTGAACTTCGACATTAGATGGCCATGAGCTGTCAATATCGCGCGCTGGCCGCTTTGACTGCGGGAAAGAAATAAGATATCTTTCGCATAGGAGGCTGGGTACGCCTCCGAGCCGGCCTGGAAAAATTTCAGGGACGGGAAAACGTCTTTCTTCTGTCGTGATTCGAACACCGGACCTTCCTTCTAAGAGCCTGGTCTGTGTAACCACAGTCCTTCCCCAACTCCCAGAAGACCACACCGAGGTTTCCTACGGACAGAAAGCAGCACTTCGCTTGCCACGTTTCCAAATCGCGACCGAAAATTATCGAGTTTCGAATAGATAAACCGGTCGCGTTTTGCGACGGTCAACAGACCTGGAAACCTGACAGTTCCACGAAAGGACTAAATGTTTCCCGAAATTTCTAAATGAAACGAACAAGACTGAAGTTTTACGACCTTGGATTTTCAATCCAATGAACTTTACTCTCTGGTCAGTTTTAATTAAAACACGGGATCTTATTAAGAATTCCGTAAGGAAATAGCCACAATATCCAGCATCCATCGCAGTCACTAATGACTGGATATTTCTGCATTGGTTCTTCACTTTTACCTCAGGAAACTTGGTATTTTAAGTTACATATGCGGCGACATTCGAGATTACTATCTTCTTGGAAGTGACAACTTGTGTTCTGGTAAAGATTTAACGTCTCGGAGACAAACTCGGCCTCCACCTTCAGAGGGTACAAAAATGAAACAAGTTCTGAGGTCAAGTCGTTAAATGGTAAGCGATATACACGGCATCACTCACCGTAAAACATTCTTTATAAAGATATCTGAAACCCTCGGGGTTTTATATGACCTTATATTCCATGAATTGTAACAGATTTCTAAAGTCTACATTGCGTCGTTACGCAACCATAATGCTGATAGGTTCTGAATGGAAGTAGGGGGGCGGTGGATCAAATTTTCATGTGAAATTGCAGCGTTAGTTTTCATTCAGAAATTCTCGGTTTCTCATACAGTTTATTGCTACTCCGTCAAACGCCCGCTCCTTTAACTTCGTTTCCAACGCTTCAAATAACTTGCTTCTCCCACACACACACACTCGTTCGCAGTTTTGCTTATAAATTACTGATGACTTCAAAGTTAAGCTTATCTAAGTATGGAATTCCCGCCCACCCCAATTTATTTAACATTTCCTTCTTTACACACACATTTATGCCGTATTCTCCAGGTCGCTAAGCCAGACAAGAGTTCCACAGGAAGAAATTTTACTAACTAAAAGAAGACGACACAAATAATTTTCAGTTTAGCTGTCCACAGGCGTAGAAATCAAATTGAAATAACAGGTTTCAAAATCGATATCAGTAAACGTTGAACTTTCTGTGCGTCGTGTGGCTTTAAGGGCAACCGATTCGTGACATATCGTCCCCTTTACGCTGCCATTGACAACTACTGACGTCGGCATCTCTATAAACAGAAAACAGTGTCACCGTCATTTACTGTCAACATCTCAGTTTCCGGTCTCCTGTTGCCATGAAACTCCAGCCGCAACAAACCGTTCTGAATGTCAGTCTACGTCTTTCTAAAGCGAATTTTGTTAAGATTGTAGTTCTTTAGGTTTCAACAGCTTCCAGTTTTGTAACATAGATATTTTAAGAGGAACATTTTGCCCTTTTGTGCAGGATTGCTGGAAACGAGCAGAAAATGTGGTCGGTCAGCCAATATGGAAGGTGACACGCAACAGAATTCGGTATTTGTCCTTACATTGGTTCGGATCGGCCACATTTCCTGATACACGCTTATACAGTCCAAACATACATAAATACATAATACATATATTACATACATTACAGTCATATATACATACCTAAATACTTACATACATACACACACATACATACATATATACATACATACATGCATGCACATGCATACATACATATATAGCTACACACACACATAAATACATACATACTTACACACACATACATACGTACGTACACACTTACATACACACATACATACGTACATACATACATACATACATACACACATATATACACACATACATACACACATACATACATATGTACATACATACATACACACACATACACACACAAACACACACACACATACATATATACATACACACATACATACATATGTACATACATACATACACACACAAACACACACACACATACATATATACATACACACATACATATATACACACATACGTACACACATACATACGTACATACATACATACACACACACATACATACACACAAACACACACATACATACATACATACACACACACATACATACACACAAACACACACATACATACATACACACATACATACATACATACATACATACACACATACATACATACACACACACATACATACATACATACATACATACGCACAAACACGCACACATACATACATATACACTCTATATCCATAGTTCAATAATTATTTCACACGACAGCTGCACAAGACACAAGTCAATATCGGACAACCCATACCACAAACACAAGACGATGGTTACCAAACAACAAATTAAGAACATACTCTTTTCATAATATAATTGCAATAAACAGTATTAAGTACAGCACAAGTACAGGAATATAAATAGTGATTGAGAAAGAGCTAAAAGTTACTAAGTCTTCTAATATGTACTGTGTTTTAAAAATTCTGTAATTGAATAAGGCGAATTAGTAACAATTTATTTACGAAGTTGATTCTTAAAACGCAGCTCACGATGCCTGAGATGCTGAATATTACTGGACAATCTATTAAATATCCAAATTCCTGAGTAAGTGACTCCTTTCTGAAAAGCAGAAAGATTTGCAGAAGGGATGTAAAGTTGGTTTCTGTTTACAATATTTAATCCACGTAAAATCAAACCTGTGCAAAAATATTCTGCTTATCTATTACAAAATATCTTTAGAGATAATATATTCTGAGATGGCACAGGTAAGATGCCGATGCGTCCTGACCCTGATCACTTCAGCTTCAATTAATATACATGTCCTGAAAAAGGCAGCATTATATTCCTCCGAATCTTCAGTGTATACCTAAAAACTTCACACTGTCTTAAACACAAGACCGATATATAAACTGTAGACAAACCCGATCTACACGTAGAAGGCTACAGTTTGTTATATCAATATGTACGTTAGCAGTCACAGTTGATAGGCGAAGAAGGTGACACATGAACAGTCGTGAATGCACGGTCGAGTCGGTACTGTAATATTCGCCACTGTTTAAAGTTCATTAGCGCACAACCAGATCGTAGCACCACTTCATGTATTTTATTAGCCTACCAAATTCAGTAATTTAACGATATTCTTTTACGGGGATTTCGAAAAATTAATTTCCTTTCACAGGCAATAAAGTATTGCACATATCTGCAAATGGTCTTGTCCAAATATTTCAGTATAAAGACTGACATTTTTGACAGTTGCATTTTAGATTCAATTTATGTATATTTAAAATCCGTTCTGTCAACTAATTCGTCGCTTTTCTTGTCGGATTTGCAGATCGGCCTTCTGTTAAGACCAGTCAGAGAAGTACCTGACCACTGCCAGCAGTAAACATTACCACCATCTCCAAAAAGCGCTTCCTTTGTCTAATGACTATATGTGATCCCGTTACAGGCCCGGTGTGGCCCAGAGAGTGGGTGGAGGTATAGCTCTACTCTTCCATGACCGCGGCAGTAGAAGAGGGTGAGTGGTCAGCAGAACGCCTCGGCCGCACTTTACCCTCAGGAAAAACCCGGTACCCATTTTACAGAGGGCTCTGTGGGCCCCAGGTCCGGTCCCGACGGGCGGAAAATCTCGTCCCCACCGGGATTCGATCCCGGACCTTCCAGCCCGTAGTCAGTCGCTATACCGACTGAGAAGGACCATATATGGGTTACATTAAGACACGTAAATATAACACTAGAAGTCTATTTAAACACTTCAAATCTCATGAGTTGTAACGTTCTCGTGTAGGTGACTACAGACTTCTGGAGTGTGACTCCGTGCTCTGAGGTTTGATGAGTGTGCACCAGGGGTTTAAGGAAACCTACTGCCTCTCCCACAGCTCTAAGACCTTCAGGATTAAACTGTATTTCACTGCAGTGTGAAGTGGTCCTTCACGCCTTAAGATGGATTCAGCATTTCAAATTATCCATGCTCCGTGCAGTAAGGCAAGTCACAATGTTCACACCAACAACTGTACTGTGATTTAATAAAATATTACACAGTCCTCCTACATGTTTCGGCACTTCTCGGCCATCTTCAGGAAGACATTCAACAAAGAAAATACATTAATGGCTAGTTATAACATAGATGTGGAATGTATATATAATAAACTATTTATTTATTTATTTACTTATATACCGGGATGCTGATAAGTCCTTAGCCCAACCAGGAAGGAAACAAGCTGCGCCTATCAAAAGTTTGGTGGGCAGAGGAATGGATTGATTTGGTTAGGGTAGGGACAGGTGGTGGGTGAACTCTTGTGAATGTCGTAATGAACCTCCAAGTTCCGTGAAATACAGGGAATAGAGCTTGTTTCTTTCCTGGTCGGATTAAGGACTTATCAGCATCCCTGTAAGAATTGTAACCAGGCGACAAAGAGTAAGGTTCAGAGGACACGCACACACGCACAAACACACACATAAACACACACATACAAATCGCCAGTTGAACGGACAGAATGTAGCTAGTTAAATGTGTACAAAGTTTTAACGTTTTCCCATCTGCCTCACTTTGTACGTCAAATTACGGTACGGCCGACCCAAAGCCTTTTAATACCAACACAACTTTAACGAAGTCTGGGAAAGGAAACATTAGATTGGGGAGAATGGGGGAGGGGGGGAACAAAATTTACCTTATAAGAAATTAAGGGTAACCCACGAATTTGATAGGCATGACGTGCCTATACGCAGTGGCCGAACACAAAGAACATTTCAATGAGTTTAGAATCCTGGGTTAAGATTGAGAACAGGAAACTAATAAAATCGTATAGCTAATCCCACGCAATTAAACATATTAGTACACACTGGGGTACGAAATAAGATTTCTACAGGTTGGAAGCGTGGAAGAAGTTTCCCGTGCTACTATAGGGTAAGAGAAAATGAATTCACATGACGTGGGTTTAACGTGTTTTAAAAATTACACCCCTCCCATATAAAGACGAAAAAGGGGTGAAATTTTGCGAGCGTTTAGATCCATATAATGTTACGAAATAAGTTGAAATGGTGGTAGTTGGGTTAGTTCATGAAAATGACTCCTTCGTTGTCATTAAAGAAAAATTTATTGTGGGGGTGGATGGTAAGTGGGGGAGGGGGGGTTGATGACTGAAAAACAAATTACGTGCAAGAGATGAGACCGCGGTTTTGTGTGTGTGTGTGTGTGTGTGTGTGTTTTTGTGAAATTTGTTGCAATGGAGTGAGAATTTGTTTGGAGGAGAGATTGCAAAACCGCTTTTCGCTGGAAGAGCACAGTTTTGTCCCAGAAAGCTAAAAAATTGGGTCTAATTTAAGAATAAAACCATTCAATACAGCCTGCATAAAATGACGCAACTAAGAGGTGCATTTATTGCAGAGTCTATTGCGAACAGTGGACCTGGATAGATCAGTCGGTATAGCGATTGGCTACGGGCTGGACGGTCCGGGGATCGAATCCCGGTGGAGGACGAGATCTTCCGCACCTGTCCAGACCGGCCCTGGGTCCCACTCAGCCTCCTGTACAATCGGTACCGGGTCTTTCCCAGGGGTAAAAAGCGGCTGGTGAGTGACGCTGACCCCTCACCCCATTCTAGTGCCGTGGTCCAGAAAGAGTAGAGCTATAACTTTACTGTCCCTATGGGCCGCACGGCCTGTACACAGTCTGTACAAGGGTGCACTTTACTTTTTTACTACTGCGAACAGGCACATGACGTCATTGTAGGCTGCTTTTAGCCCCGGCTTCTGTTCTAAAATGTAAGTTTACATGAACACCATGCTTCGTGTACGTGTGTTTGTCTTGCCATTTTTATTTCGAAACAGTTAACAGATCTTCCTGAAATTTGGTAGGAATATATCACTGGAGAGCTAAATGATTTGTACCCCTCACCCAATATTGTGCGGGTGATAAAATCGAGAAGAATGAGATGGGCTGGGCATGTGGCGCGTATGGGTGTGTATAGAGTCTTGGTGGGGAAACCGGAGGGAAAGAGACCACTGGGGAGACCTAGGCGTAGATGGGTGGATAATATTAGGATGGATCTCCAGAAAGTGGGATGTGGGTATATGGACTGGATTGGGCTGGCCCAGGATAAAGACAGGTGGCGGACGTTTGTGAGTGCGGTAATGAACCTTCGGGTTCCGTGAAATGCGGGGAATTTCTTGACTAGCTGCAAACCAGTTAGCTTTTCAAGAAGGACTCTGCGCCATGGAGTATGTAAGTAAGTATAGATCACTGGAACACAACTAATGGTCCATAATTTATGACGGTCAACATTAAAAATAACACCGAGGCACCACACTGTAACGTAGAAGTGATTTCAGTGCAGAGGTCTAGGTTATTAGAAGAATACACAATAATGAACCTTTTAAATTTATACAGCTGGTTTAAGGAAATGTTTCTTTGGAACTTAACACGAACAAATTTGGGACGTGGGCAATTTGTCTTTCGATGTAACTATCCATCCTTGCATCCCAAATTTAAAGTTCATAGAACAATATGTAACTCAAAATATTTGTGGTTTATGCAATATTCCCTACAAACCTGATTTCATTCAGCAGAGGTAAAAACTTTTTTTCGGATATAAGAAAAATTCCCAATAGAAATTACGTTCTTTATTCTGAACTAGTAACCTGCATGACAACTATGCAAAAGAAATGTTCTGGTTTGATCAGCTCACAACACACAGCGCTGCATACAAACTTTTATAAGACCAAAAGGAATATTAGTGACTTGAGCAGTAGGTAACGTGCAACATTCATGTAACTGAATAAGTTTTAATAAAAACTTTTAAGTTTCATGAATACATAACGACATAAACAAGAAACGTTATTCTGGTCCTAAGTTCTAAGTTCTAAATTGTGTCATCCCCGTTGTGTTTTGAAAGACTAATGGTGAGTTAATTTCAGTCAGAAAACACAGCTGTAATTGTATGCTAGATTATGGTATTTATTAGCAAAGTAAATAACTACATGTTTCGGCCTACAGCGGCCATCCTTAGGTTATCACAATCTTTTAGCAAAATTGTAATTGTGATAAACTGAAGATGGCCGGTTTAGACCGAAATATGTAGTTATTTTTTATTTTTATTGTTACACCGTGCATGTTGTCGAGTTACTCAATTATTACACCAACCACTGAACATATATAAAATTTATAAAATTTACATATTAAAACATTAAAAACGCTCTGACATGTTTCGGTCCTAAGACCATCATGAGGGAGATATATATTCCTTGCTAAAGTCGCACTAGAAATAGTCACAGATTAATTTTGTTGTACCAGTTGGTTATTGTGGCAGCATGCTGCAACAATAACCAACTATGTGCATATTTCATTCCAACCAGCAGACATAACATCCACCCATAGTGACAAATATTAATGTCGCATAGATACAGTAAGTTCTCCTGATGATGGGCATACAGATTCCCGAAACATCTATAGAAGAAAAAAAATATATAAGAAGTATCTGCACCTAGTTGGCTTAACTTTAAAATGACCAATTTTATATATGTGCTGACTTCTGACATCACAAATAAAATGTGCCTGAGTAACAAAGTCGCGGAAGAAACGTAATTTTAAATAAAATCCGCCCTTGCAAAGGGTTGCACATTGATATATATATATACATACTTCCCATTGAATGAGTGTTGTAAAAGAGGTTTCGTAAATGAACCTAAAACATAATGCTGGGTCACCGAGAAAGTAATATGTATGGGATAAGTAACAGGAGAAATTAACCGATGAATTTCTACGGATTTGTTATCAGTACAAAATAAACTGCATGTTAGAAGAAAAAACGTCTTCAATGCTGGTTTTGTTGATGACTGCCTATTGATCGCAGGCTACAGACGCAATAATGTTCCAAGAATCCGTTAACTTTGTACACGAAGATGCCAAACATGACAACTTCCCAAACCATTTCCCAAAATAAAATTGGTTAGAATTGTGTGTTGTTTACGGAGGTATCATAGATACATAAATAAACCAGAAGATTTCAGCAGTGTTAGCTTCTATATCTTTGCGACATTCTTGGAAAGCTGGAGGCAAGAATATTCTCAGAAACGTCGCAAAATCTTTGCCACTCTATGAGTCGTTTAGTCACTATCAACAAACCTCGAATAGCCTCAAGATCTAGTAAGAATAACACATATTGGAAATCTTCCACAGATCAAACGGAAAAGCAAACCTCGAAGCACAATTTGAAAAGTCCAGTTCGTGGACCATCCACTTACATCACAAGAGTAACCTCATCGTCCACTGACCTCAGACGTTCCATTGTAACAGATTAATCTCCGTCGGTTGTCCAGTCTATAACAATTCATGAAATCTTAAGGGACCGTAATAAATTCACACAACGCCCAGTTGGCCACGAGATACCTCCCTGATCGCAGAACCCCCCCCCCCCCCCCCCCCAGTGACATAACCTCTGTCACCTCCAAAGCAGCATACAACTATAGAAAGAAGGGGGACAAATTCATTAGCAAGGCAGATGTAGAATTGACCCCACACTGCAGACACGTCTCATCTGACGAACAGGGAACTAGTTCTGTTAACTGTCATTCAGTCAGGTATTAATTTAACGGGGAAACTCATTTAATCTATTCTCGAAACAGGCATTTAACTACACTACGATTCAAACAGCCGATCCCAGTGGCCGCGCGGTCTAAGGAGTGGGTCTGCGGCCGCTCGCCAGCTGAGATTGCGGGTTCGATTCCGCCGGAAGTGTGGATGTTTTTCTCTTGTGAGTGTTGTGTGCTGTCAGGTAGAGGTCTCTGCGACGAGCCGATCACTCGTCCAGAGGAGTCCTACCGACTGTGGTGCGTCGTTGTTTGTGATCTAGAAAACTCGTGAATGAGGAGGTTCTGGCCCACGGGGGGAGGGGTGTGTGCCAAAAACAAACAAACAAACAAATGATTTAAACAAGACGTGGTTAAACTATTCGATGTGCAGTGGTCATGAACGTCAAATGATCAAAGTTAAATCATTCAGCGCCGGTTACGCTTCAATCACTGGCCGTACCAGTTGTCAGAATTAATGTTGTTGTTGTTGTTGTTACATATATATATATATATTTATTTATTTATTTACTGCAATTGGGTTGTCACCTGGTGGCAGTGGTTATTTTACATGTAAACAAAACATGAAATTGGTTACTAATAAATTTAAGTCTGGAGGGCTACATAAGAAGCATGTAGTGGCAACTTGGAATGTTGGGAACCATCTCAGCATT
>Ga0131853_10026157_pt1 | contig 10498 bp, 4 predicted proteins | sample TergutLab28metaG_FD_92764 | JGI IMG/M metagenome (GOLD analysis project Ga0131853, IMG submission 92764) | Labiotermes labralis P1 segment gut microbial communities from Petit-Saut dam, French Guiana - Lab288 P1 (version 2) (version 2) | ecosystem: Host-associated > Arthropoda: Insects >... | reverse complement strand
CAAAGCTGTAGTGTGTATATATATATATATATATATATATATATATATATATATATATATATATATATATACATACATATATATATATATATACAGCCATGAACACAACAGTATTACAATTAGTAGCGAAACGTAATATACAACCAAATGTTCGGCCCTTTATGTAGGCCATCATCAGGTTGTCCAAAGAACTCATTAAGTGACTATACAATATGTGTGGTAATTTTGGAAGGGGGACCCAACAACTTAAGATTATGAAATTAATGTATTTTGAGGGTTTGTTGACTGTGCATCTTCCTCATGAAATAATGTGAAATGCCATCTTGATGCAACTAGGTAATTTTATTGATGTATTCTTAGCTCGAAATGTTTCGGGTACATACGCCCATTATCAGGAGCATTAGATGTTGAGTTGCAGCATATTATTTTTTGCACCGAGTTTTTGGATGGGTGGTGGTTTTGACAGCCGATGTGTAGGCCGTGTGTACGGTGCGGATGGTGCCGTGCGAGTTGCACGGCACCAACCGCACCGTACACAAGACCCAAGCAGCGGCTCTCAAAACCACCACCCATCCAAAAGCTCGGTGCAGAAAACCATACGCTGCAACTCAACATCTAATGCTCCTGATGATGGGCGTATGTACCCGAAATATGTCGAGCTAAGAATACATCAATAAAACTTATCTTATTACATCAAGTTGGTTTTTCACATTATTTCAAGTTAATGTATTTTAGTTTTATTAAACCTCCTGGAGTTTGGTGAAAGTAAGCTTAGGACATACAAGCGAGAGAAAATATGCTGAACAAATGTAGGTACCGCCTTCCCAATCTCAGTTTTCCATTGCTCTTTAGGAACATGTGATGAAGATGAATAGTATTTTTTAACTCACTAATCGATTTGAGTCTGACTCATAAGGCACCGCAAAGAGAGACTATTTGTTTGGCATATAATTCCTACATACGAAGTAATTCTGTGACATCGCGTGCCTCTAGAAGAGTGAAACCGAGTCTGCTTTGCGGCATCGTATGGAGTCGACACTTTCGAAGTTAAATTTTTCTTTCTACGATTTAAAATTTTGAGTTCGACAGATTGCAGTATAATAGCATATTTTACGATAATTTTTTATATTCTAAAGGGATTTACGGATTTTATAGATCCAATTTTGGCTCATATATATCGTATATATTCTGTGTCTGTATGATGTTCTCTTTCGTTCTATCTAGAAACAAAAAACTACCAGAATAAATAAAACGAATGTAAAGAAATCAGTGAATCTGACGGTTGTAATTTGGAAATTCGGGGTTATTCTTATTAACAGGGCATTTGTAGTTAAAAAGGCAAATTTTATCCTGTGACAAGCCATGGAGACACATAGAGGTATAAAGGTATAGTTCTACACTGTTTCTAGTGTTTGCTATAGGTGTGATTTGATGACTAAGGCCAGGCTCCGGCCGCTTTAGCCCTGGAGAGTATCCTCAGTACCCATTTTACAGGAAGTTAAGAGGAGTCAATGCCGGTATTGGAAAGGTGTAGAAAATCACGCTGCTATCGAAATGCCCAGCCCGTAGCCAGTCGGTAAACCGGCTCACCATCCTGGCCTCCACAATTGTAAGTACTTACAGTTTATATAAACAACAGAATTCTTAGTAGCCCTTCAAATACATAATGAATATCTTGGGTTATTACGAAATTATGTAATGCAGAGATTTTGATACGGAACTAGGAGGAACCGAATTTCTTACTCACATGAGCTTGTGAAGAGGGGAAATACAATTTGAGTACTAGTCTGTAAGAGTAAATTTGTTACAGCGATAAGTGTATTCATAGATGCAATAGATGACAACTCAATAGAAAATGATCTCAATATACCCGTATATGCCCTTCGCTAAACGCAGCTAAACAAGATCTTCAGCACAAGAAGAATGGTAAATCCGCTGGAGTAGATAATATTCCGCCAGAGATACTGACATTAGATTCAGAGATTGCTGTTCAGTTACCAAAACCTATTTTTAAAATATATGAAACAATTAGAAAATTTCAGCAGAGTAGAGAAGACACATCACTGTTAATTTGCCAAAAAAAGTTAATCTGAGTGAATGTAAATGTAAATGTAAATGCTGGACAGAAATTGCCCTCCTGTCGCTTCAAAGTAAGAAACTTTCCAGAATAAACCTAGGTAGAATAAAGACTCTAATCGCACTAGGCTTGAGGAAACAACAAGATGACCTTCGTCAAAATCGTTGTTGTATAGACCTCATTAGCAACCTCTGGTTATTTTTGGAACAGGCCAGTGAATGGAATACAATTTTTATGTTTCTTTTATTGATTTTGAAAAGGCATTTGACTTCATAAAGAGGAAATATTTATTGCGTGTCGTGCGGCAAAATGGAATACCGGACAAGATAGCAAATGTGATCCGAGAGATGTGGGGTTTATAATACAAATGTCAAGTCATTGACGAAGAAAACTTAATGAAAGCATTTAAAATATATAGTAGAGGGCGACAAGATTGTATTCTATCTCCGACACTCTTTCCCATAGCGATGGATAAGCAATGAGGTGATTTACTCTAAAAAAAATTGGAGGGGTATCAGATAGGGTTTGCATGGAAGTTTAGAGGATCTGGTGTAGACAGATTATTTCTGCCTCCTTTCACAGTTTTATGAAGACAAGTCTGAGAAAACATGTAACCAACAGGTTGAAGCAGCCACTGCGGGGCTAAAAATAACCTCCAAGAAAACAAATGAGCTATGTATAAATTCACAGATTACTACGAGCATAAATCTAAATCGTACAGTTATTGAAACAGTCTAAAAATGTGCATATCTGAGTGGCGCCGTAACAGCAGAGACGGACGCACTCTGAGAAGTTAAATCACGGATCAAGAAGGCAAATGGAAATTTCTTATGGTTTTACCCATTGTGGAAGAATAAAAATATATATTGATGAAGACTAAGATACATGTATTTAATACTTATGTTAAATCTGTTACAAACCTGCGCATAATATCTTCTAATGTAATAACTAATACCGAGCTGTGGGAGGCGACTGGACAAAAGCCTGTAATATCACCAATTAGAATGATAAGATGGCGATAGTTCGGTCCGAGTTTGAGGAAGGGGAAGATCGTGTTTAGTTATAAATATTGTATTGGACCCCCAGGGAGCCAGAACGAGAGGCAGGCCGGAGCAAACCTGGAAAAGGACAGTTTTGGAGGAAGCTAAAATATGCGGCAGAGTACGCAGCGAGGTTAAGATTTTAGCGGGCGACAGGATCAGTTGGAAATGCTTCTCAAATGCCTTATGTTGCTGATGGAACGGAAAGATATATTACTGTATGCTTCTGAGTCTTTATTCGGTTGTAGAGTAATAATATAAACGGCAGACTAGATGCAACAATGGTAATTTTATTAACAATTTCAATCAGCTCAACATGTTTCGGGCGATAATTTCGCCCATCCTCAGGAACACAGTCTAGTGTTCCTGAGGATGGGCGAAATTATCGCCCGAAACATGTTCAGCTAATTGAAACTGTTAATAAAATTATTATTGTTGCATCTAGTTGGCTGTTTATATTTTTGTATCAATGATGCACGGTCACACAAACATCGGTTGTAGAGGTTTATTATACTCTAAAGTCTTAAGTCACAAGGCTCACACCATTTCCATTCTAGAACCCTAATCCTTACGACGTAGAAAATACTTTTAATAATTTTGTAAAATACGATTTTCTAATTTTCCAACAATAACGTCAATTAGTGCAAAAGTTTGATCTATAAAAAGACATAAATAATTATTTCTTAAGCCTTCCCCACACCACGAAAATGTGTAGGAAATGGACAAAAAACTTTGTTCATTTCGATATCGTTAACAGAACAATGATCAGTATCAAGATCCACCTCTCGAGGTTGTTTATTGATGGGCGTTGGCTGGGACCAGCATCATGTTGGGGAAGAGAACCCCCCTTTTATGTAACGTGTCGAATTATAACAACCATCTGATACTTTGGTGAAACCTATTGCATTTATAATCAAAGTCGTCTGCTTTTCTACCTTGTAGATGGAAGCAATATTTTCCTCCAAACCTTGGTTTATCTTATGTTTATTGGACCTTGCATCATTGTGATAGTTGAAGAATAAAATAGCGAGTGACATCAAGTTGGTCTTTTATTCTTCAACTTGGTGTATATTTACGAGATGACGTGATGTCATATCCCGGACGATAACAATACAAATTTTTACCATCTTTAAACCTGGAACTTCTTCTTGAGGTGCGTCATCCAGATTAGCACCCACCCACGCCACGACTCCGCCTAACTACGCAAAAGGGGGGCCACCGCCAGAAACCCCACCTCAGCTCAGCGGAAACACTGCTCTACTATAACATTGTTCAGCCATAGAAACAAAGTTTTGAAGCAAATATCACGCAAAACATTGACTGACATTGAATGACACTATAGTAATTGGCTAGGTTTTCATGAACTTTAATATTATAGCATGCTAGTTTTAAGTATATATTTTAAAGTATTTACTAATGATATCCTTAGCATAAGAATAGTAACCCACTTGACATGTGTACATAACTAATGATAATTCACTTGTAACAGCCCTAGGTCATGGTACCCACTATTGAAACAACGAAATTTCGTCCCCCCCCACCCAATCCCCAAAAAACACCCCACATATCATGTATAGCTGATCTGTAAGTAACATCACAACCTGAAGATGGCTCACATATAGGCCCGAAACATGTAGTTCTATTCCTACTGTACTACTAGGTAAAATATAGTTGTGTTCGACTGTACGTGTAATACAAGAAATTCTTTGTTACTGGAACTTCTTCGACTCACTTTTCTGTTCACACCAGGAAACGAACTTCTGTCATTTCACTGTCCGGACACGTTATGAAATATGACTCATAACTCATCCACAAATCCTCTCAATACCAAAATCAGCTCGGAGTCTTTATAGTAAATTATTGATCCCTTAATTCAATGTTTCAGACCTTGCCCCCTCTTTAACAGCAGAAATTCTCTTCCTTTGACATTCGTATTAACGCACTTGCAGCTTTACCCTTTGTGAAATGCCGCTTTCAAGGGTTCTCCCCCCCCCTCCCCCTACTAGCACCGTATTGTGACATTCAATTCTGCTCGCGTGGCTGGAGTCCTCCACAACAACTTGCACGTGCGTGCAACAATACAAAATGTTGCGTCATTAACATCACAATGACTTATGCTTTACGATTCATTCATTATTGTCACTAGCTTTTGTTTCTGCTCTCAATGGAAAGACATTAGTGCCACCTACTGTGTGGATTAAGAAACAAATTTGGGGACCGAAAAGTCTGGTAAATTTTAGACAAATATATGAGTACAAAAATCTGTCATCAAAAACTGCAAATTACGGTAGTAATTAAAAGGCTTTCTATTTCCATTTCTGTCCATTTTTGTCGACCCTTCTGTTTGTTTTTACAGCTAGGCCGAAGCGGATTTAGATGAATTCTGTATACACAGAAATGATCTTTCATATCAGAAAATGTTATCTCAAGGCTGGAAGATCCACAATGAATGGTTAAGAAAGAAAGGAAGAAAGAAAATTATTTCTAACCACGTCGTTAAGAGCTAATATTACAGAGTCGATTAAAAAGGAAAGAAATATGAGCCTGAAACGTTGGTACAGTGACACCGAGGGCAAGACCAGAGTAAACGGAGTTTTCCACCATAAATCTCTCGTGGACTGGGCCGAAGAAATTAACAGTAGTTGACTCTACTGGGTATTTTCACGCTTTATTCCGGTGAAGTTCTTTCCATCGTCATGCTCTCATCTAAGTTTCCTTCTTGTTCTCAAGCAAATAAAAGTTAGATCTTGATGTGGCCCAGCTGCAGCGTTGTTTGTCACTGCACACAATAATTCACAGTACCACGGTTTGGCTGTAGGCAGTGTTTTTCAGAAACGTAATGTTTACTCGCTTTCGTACGAGTTTTATGCGTGTTTAAAAACCAAGTAGTACTAAAATAAATCGACGATATTGATTTTTGGATGAATCAATGCGTCGCAAAGCCAATTGATTTCGGATTTTATCTTGCATCATCAATACCATATTGAGGGCGAAGCTGAAATTACGAGTGATAGAATTTTTCACAGTTTATCTGATATTGCCTTTTATATTTGGTGACGATAGTTTGTCGATTTCATTGCTATGAGCGTGAGGTGGACGCAATACGAAGCGACGGAGTGCACATTTCTGGGTAACATATTTGTGAATGTGTTATATTTGAATTTCACATTTCTCGAATTTCTCCTTTCACAAGCCTCCAAATAAAAAAATAACCTAACAGCATTCCTTCTACTATTCACTTACGTCATGAACTAGGGGAATGAGTAGTATATAGCTTTTCGGATGAAAAAGAAACCCTCGTTATTTATAGAAATTTAAAGACCATTAGCTTATTTTAAGAACACGCCACTTGATCGTACACTAAGCCAAATAGAGGCGGTCTAATTCTTCATAAAATGTTCCTTTGAAAGTATTTTAATATTATTTCTCCATGTAGCATTATTATTCAGAGGTTTTCCTTGGGTCTCAGATGAGATTGTTTGAAAACTTCCCCTCTCATGCAAAACAAATGCCTGTCCGTCTTATGTTCTAGTTGAGATCATTCCATTTGTAGCAGGATAAAATATACAAAGCTCCTCACGGTACAATATTCTGTATGCTCTAGCTACTTCCATTGATTTCTAAATATTCACTTCATTCATTTAAAAGGGGCTTCTTTTGAGTCAAAACACAACTGTCTTATGTTGCTATCTTTATTTAAGCCGGTAACATGTTTCGGCCTTTACACTGGGCCATCTTCAGGTCACAAGATAAATAATTGAGGACACTATACAGTGTGAATCATAAATAAAATAATGTGAATCATAAAATAGGACATGTATCTAAAATTTTATGATTCACACTGTATAGTATCCTCATTTATACATCTCGTGACCTGAAGATGGCTCATTGCAAAGGCCGAAACATGTCATCAGCTTAAATAAAGATAACAACATAAGACAGTTGAGTTTTGACTCAAAAGAACCCATTTTAATTGTAAATAAAACGCAACGGGAATGATGCACCTAAAGATAATTCATTCATTCTCATCCACACTTCTTTTATATTAGAAGTTTGTTAAGTTTTTCGTTTATTTCGAACATGGAGGAAAAACTGAAATTATCTGTTAGTCGCTTCAACTCCAAGTACATAATAATGCAGATGTTTATGATCTTCGACTGCAGCGAAGCAAATAAACCGTAAACAGTGTAATGTTTTAAATCATGGTATAAACTACATTCAAGTATGACTATTGCTTTAAGAAACTTGAATTAATTACAACAAATTAAAGGGAAACCAAAAGCATTGAATGTGTTAGTAAGAGGGGTAATTTTCCTTGAATAAAACTAAGTTACTTTGGCACCTCTATTTCTAAAACGCGGCTTGTTAAATTTTATTTTTGCTTTAATTCTGAAATGAAATAACTTTATATGAAGTGGTGTCATTCAATTCATATATCAGCATATCTATGAATCTTGAAACAAGTCAAATAACCCTCAAGATATGCGAGTATAATAAACACCAGTTTCATAAGCCTGAACTATTTAGAATAAGTATGCCTACGAGAAGCTTCTGAAATAACTCAGCATCAATAAGACTTTTGCTTTTTGTCTTCACCACTCACACATGGTTCGATTTCTCCAGACAAGTTCTGGAAGCCATTCGGCAACTTATGTACCAGGGTCTTGAGGGCTTTGTCTCCGAGACTAAAGCGGTCTGGAGGTCAAGCCAACTCCTGGACTCCGTGTAATGTAGAATTTCAGAATGAGTGGAGCTGTGCCTCCACTCTCCCACTTTGTCTTTACAAATCACATCACTCGTAACAGTATCTTAAATTGCACAAAGAACATTTTAAAAAGTCTGTTTTATAGCTTTTTTTGGTGGGAAAATCTTACAGCCTCCCCAATTCATATTTAAAATTTTAAAAATAAGACAATATTCTCTCTAGAATTAATTTAAATGTTTTATACTTAATTTTCCTTTATTTGCGTGTTACTGCCTAATGTCATTTACATTTATTTCTACCTCTTTCAGTTTTATTAAAACATTCTGGTACTTTAACAAAGAATTTTGTGTATTACACATACAGTCGAACACAATTATATTTCACCTAATAGTACAGTAGGAATACAACTACATGTTTCGACCCTATATGTGGACCATCTTCAGGTTGTGATGTTACTTACAGAGCAGCTACACAAGATGTGTGGGGTGTTTTTTTAGGGGGGAGGGGGGAACGAGATACCGTTGTTTCAATAGTGGGTACCATGACCTAGGGCTGTACCCACTATTGAAACAACGAGATCACGTTCCCCCCCTCCCCCCAAAAAAAACACCCCACACATCTTGTGTAGCTGCTCTGTAAGTAACATCACAACCTGAAGATGGTCCACATATAGGGCCGAAACATGTAGTTGTATTCTTACTGTACTACTAGGTAAAATATAGTTGTGTTCGACAGTACGTGTAATACACAAAGTTCTTTGTTATTGAACCAACACAACGGGGATGACGCGCCTCAAAATTCTGGTACTTTTCCTTTTTACTTTATTTTGTTGCCTTCCTACTAATCCAGATCGAGTAGTAAGAAAGCAAAGACGTATGTATTGTGAACATAAGTTTGTTGTGAACGTTTGGGATCCCATAAGGTGTTTTAATAATTCTATGTTATGGATCTATATTTTTTCAGAGAGGGCCTGATGATGATTCCAAGGGAATCGAAACATGTCGCCCAAGGTCAATAAATAACATACTATATGTTTGTTGTGTTTTATTGAACATTGTTTTTTACTGTATATGTATAGAACACTTCGGGATGGAAAACATTAAAAAAATAAACCTACTAATAGCACTGAAATTTGGTTGCAGGTCCACGGCCTGATGTTACTTCCTTTGGAATATTGCACCGAAAACAATCCTTCGAAGTTTGGGCCTAGAATCCACGAAACAATTAGAGAGTTAGGCGGACATTCACTACAGTCACTTCACTTTTTAATTTTTAACTTTCCTCAAATCAACAGAAATTACAGCTACAGGTTTCCTGTAATGAGAATCTTGCTATTGTGCATATTCTTCCTCTCTTTATGGAAACCGACTGTATTTGCAACAGAACAAAGCAATAAATACATACCAAATCTGAATTTATTACGGCTATGATAACGACGCCGTACGTGACACAGTGTAGTCTGGTATAAATATGCCGATTTTGCAGAGGAGGTTGTTGCCTCCATCTTCAGGTTAGAGAATTTTTTTATGGTGTTACATGAAATTTTTGACCTCTTCTTTTACTAAAGAAATAAACCGTATAGATGTTTTGCTCGAATTTTTCCTTACCTGTACATTTTGAGTTATGTGTCTGCCTCTGTGTCTGTGTTTCTTAAAGAACCCGTGCAAAACCATGACTTTGAAAGGGTTGCCATTTAGTTGTGTTTACTGCTGGACAGATAGGGCAGAGATAAAGATGTAGAGCTAGAATATGCTTCTCGCTGCTTTAACAGTGATTAATGTGAGACGAATAAATATAAAATACTTGTGCAACTCCCATAAGCCAATATTGGTATATGTATCACAGAGATATGTCCTTGAAATGCCTTTACCTGTTTATGGACTAATGCATTCTTTGAAAATGCCTGAAGGTAGAGGCTAGACTTCAAATTCCTTTATCATTCGGTAGCAAATACTTTTGCAGTAATTCACTCTGTTACGCATCATAAGATGCGCTGACCCTGAAAAGCTGTATAGCGGCCTCTATGGTAATACTTAAGAATGCGGAAAAATGAACACAACGGCAGGCAGGAGTTCCAAGGCCTTACTAGCACGTTTCGTTTGAATTGTTGTTGGACAAACCGACAATGACGTTGCACCTTATGATTGGTCGGGACAAGGGCTATTGAAGAGGTGTGATTTGCCTCAGCAGGACACCATTAAATCTGTTAATTAACCTATTACAAGGGCATATCTTTCTGTTGTGTTGGAATGAAGATGCTTTTTGAAAGTAATCTGTTGTTGGTGGAGACTTATGCATGCGGGAGATTTTCTTATTGTCGTGTAGCATTAATAATGATGCTAATGCAGCTAACACTAGTACTTGCGATAAAGTTAGTGCTAATAATAATAATAAATATAATAATTCCATAGAAGTCATTCCTTTTGAAAATCTAAGTCCTCTTAAGCTAGTCAAGAAATTCCTTGAATTTATAGAAACCGAAGTTTTTATTTCTGTTCTTAAAAGAACCCAATTCTTTTCCCTACCTTGCACCGGATTAATCCATTCTATGGCATACCATTATATTTTTCTCGTACCTTATATTATATTATATTATATTATATTATATTATATTATATTATATTATATTATATTATATTATATTATATTATATTATATTATATTATATTATATTAT
>Ga0131853_10026156_pt1 | contig 10498 bp, 5 predicted proteins | sample TergutLab28metaG_FD_92764 | JGI IMG/M metagenome (GOLD analysis project Ga0131853, IMG submission 92764) | Labiotermes labralis P1 segment gut microbial communities from Petit-Saut dam, French Guiana - Lab288 P1 (version 2) (version 2) | ecosystem: Host-associated > Arthropoda: Insects >... | reverse complement strand
GCATTTCTTTGTTACAGAGGCTGAAAGGAAGCATGTCAGGCGACGTGCGCGATTTCAACAACATGGAGACGTGAGTATCATCAAGTTCTTTTCCTGCAAGGCAGGAAATTCACGCCATTCTGATAGAAACATTAGGGGAACATGCACCATTGTATGCCACCGTCAAAAACTGGGTGGCCAAGGTTAAACGTGCTGATTTCTCCACATGTGATGCGCTTCGTCCTGGACGACCCAAAACAGTGATCACTTCGGAGATTATTGATCAAATTCACGAGATAATATTGAAATAACGCTGGAGTTCAGCTAAATGAATAGCTGAGCAACTGGGCATCTCACGTGAGCGGGTTGGGTCCATCATTCATGAAGATTTGGACACGCGGAAGCTCTCCGTGAAGTGGGTCCCGAAATGCCTGAACGCGGATCGAAAACGTCAACGGTGCCAGTCGTCTGATCAACTTTGGGAATTTTTTCTGCGCGATCCAAATGAATTCCTGTCGCGATTGGTGACGTTGGACGAAACCTGGTCCTATCACTACGACCCGGAGACAAAGCAACAATCAGTGGAGTGTCGACATAGCGGCTCATCTCGTCCCAAAAAATTCCGAGTGCAAAAATCCGTTGGAAAATTTCTCGCCTCGATTTTTTGGGGTCAAGACGGCTTCCTCTTCGTTGATTATCTTCCAAAGGGCCAAACTAACAACGCGGAGTAGTACTCGTCTCTGTCGGTCCAATTGAAGGACATTTGGAAGGGAAACGTTGCGGGAAAGTCACCAAGGTGGTCTTGTTCTTGCACGAAAATGCCCCGCCTCACCGGGCACTTGCAGTCCAGTAGAAACTGGTCTACCTGGGCAATCAATGTCTTGATCACCCACCCTATTCTCCGGATCTGGCCCCGTCAGACTAACATCTGTTCCATGGACTGAAAAACAATTGAAAGGTAGCGATTTTTCATCTGACGCGGAGGTAATTGCTGCCGCTTAGACCTGATTGGGCGGACAAATTTCTGAATTTTTTTGAGTTGTTTGCAAAAGTTAGAGCAACAGGCTAAGAAGTGTGTTGAACTTCGTGGGGAGTGTGTTGAATAAATCCCTAGTTTTGTCGCTGTAGCTTGTTTTTTCCTGGTCGGGCTAAGGAGTTATCAGCAGCCCCTCGCATGCATGTATGTTTGTGTGTATGTATATGTATGTATGTATGTGTGTGTGTGTGTATGTATGTTTGTTTGTTTGTATGTGTGTGTGTGTATCTCCGTGTATATTATATATATATATATGCATGTGTGTTTTTTTGCATACACATGCATAAATTAGGTTTGTCATAGTCGGTCATAATTTTCATGTATATAATTCTAAAGATGTATGTCAATTCACACCATTTCCCAGGCTAGCATGTCACGAGAACTTAACAAATAAAATATATAAAACAATACCGACAGGAATTCTTGTTCCACAAACCCAATTGAAAAAAGTAATATCGACATTATATACAAAATAAATTTTACCTCGTAAATGTAAACATTATTTTTCAGCTAATTTACTGAAAATTCTATTAACTAAAAAAAAAACAGTGTATAGGTTAGGTCAGCATTTTGGTAAATAAAATTCTGACTATTTTGCAAACCATGGTTGATCACAAATCACAGGTAGCCAGTCTTAAACGACTCTTCCAACAGACAGAAACTATGTAATCAGAAAGTCACTTGTTTCAACACATCGCATATTTACTTTCGGCCCACTGTCATGGTCACGGTGATCAAGATACAGAACCTGAAACAGGGAGAAAAGAGTTTGTTCTCTCAAAGTCACTCATATTTTTCTGCCTCCACGTTTAGAAAATTTCTTCTCTTCAGCCTTTATTTTATCCGGACTTAAGAGAGGGCTATAAATTTAATGTAATGTTTCTTCAAATGGGACCACTCATATAACACTATGATTGCAGTGGCTGAATAAGATATGTAGTGTTCTTGAGTGGACAAGAGAACTATTCCTTGTTGGGGAGAAATTTCAGTACATAAAACAACTAGATCTCAGGTCGTAAAGCATGATATAATCTGAGTATTTTTTACGATAAGGCGCCGCACTTTTTCGTAATAAGCCTGAACGAGATTGGTTGCTTGTGAGGGAATATAATATAATTCAGATTAACAACAGACATGACTCATAGCATAGTGGAGCTGCCAGCCTGTGCTTCCATCATTTTGAACTTCAACTCCTTAGAGAAAGCATACAAAGCGAGCTTCTTCTTTAATCAGGTCGCCATCGTCATTACGAACGTGACTCGAATTACACATATCTCTTGAAGTCTACAACAGTTATGTTGCCAAACCCGTACTTTTTCCAACAGAAAAAATAACATAATCGTATAATCTACTCCACTAATTGCGGAATAATATGGTTTGTAGTGACGGCAAATCACTGGCACTTATGTATAAAATAAGGCACTTATTTTGGGATGGAGTTCTGATATTCTCTTTTTCTTTCATTTCCCCATTTACATGATCGTAAAGTGAGTCCCGAGATGTAGTCGAAGAGAAACGTGCATACTTTTCAGATACTCAGCAAACTCAAACACAAGGAACCTACGAAGCTTACTGCAAGTCAAATTAAATTTACACCGTGGTGATTTTTACGGTAATATTGCCTCGAATTAAACGAAGTAAAAATAAATATAACTTTGTTGAAAAAAGCCCTTTCTGAGAAAATAATACGCAGTTTGCCAGACAGTCAAGAAATGCCCTATATCACATGAAACCCCAAAGTTCATTACCGTGTTCACATCGCCCCACACTAGCGTGAACGAAACTGATGCAGTCCACACCTTTTCAACCAGTTTCTTAGAAATTATTTTAGTTTTCTCCCATCTAGGCTTATTTGTGCCAATTAGGCCCCGTCTTTCAGGTTTCCCCACCCAAACCCCGTAAACATCAGCTTTCCCCCAAAGAAGTCACATCCACTTTCGCATCCTCCTTGACTGGATCCTCTCGAATAATATTTGGGGAGGCACAAAATCATGAAAAACTATATTTTGCAAGTTTCGAAATCTCGCATCACTTCCTCCTTCTTAGGCCGAGGTGTCTTCTTCAGTGCTCTATTCTCGGAATCCTCGTCCTACATTTTTCCCTTCAAGTAAGGGACCAAGTTTCACAACCACACTAACAACGGGCAAAGTTAGAGATTTCTACTCCGTATTCTGTACTTTCCTACAAAACAAAAGTTTCTGGACTGGATGGTAGCAGGCAGTTCCTGAAATTCAATCAGCTCTTAATTTTTAAATGCATGAAATTTTTATTTTTAACGCCATTTCCAGACTTCTGAACTTTATTACTTTTTCAAAGGATTTAAAAACCACTTTTATTTTGTGACTTCTTTCCTGATTTTGTTTACGAGGCACGAACATACAAGTACTTTTATCAGCATTTAATTTTCAAATAAATTTTTCCTTATGACTTTAAAATATTAATATTTTCCTTTCATTGCACTGCGAGGTATTTTCCTTTTTGTCGGCGTTTAGCACTTTCCCCTCAACTAACGTTAGATATGATATTCTACTTTTGAATTTAAACATTGACACGTTTCTGTAATGTGCTCCGGGGTGTAAGAATTCTCTCCTCTTCCTCTACGACACGGATAGCACACTGGGTGTCACAGTAAATATTGTAATCAACATGGGGTCCCTAAAGTCTAGTAGAATTTGCTTATTCTAAAATCGAATAAAGACGGTCCCAGGAGCCGCAAGGTCTAAGGAATAGGTCTGCGGCCGTTCGCCTGCCGAGATCGTGGGTTCGAATACCACGGGTGGCATGGATGCTTGTCTCTTGTGAGTGTTGTGTGTTGTCAGGTAGAGGTCTCTGCGACGAGCTGATCACTCGTCCTGAGGAGTACTACCGATTGAGGTGCGTCGTTGAGCGTGATCTAGATACCTCGTGAATGAGGAGGAACTGGCCTACTGGGGATCAAAAAAATCTAATAACAAAGCTACTATGCTGCGTTATATCCGTGTACACACACACACACACACACACACACACAAACACACACACACACACACACACACAAACACACACAATTTACAGACAAAAAGTTTCCTTTCGCACAGAAAAAGACACCGCTTAGATATGCATATATTTATATCCCAGGCGACATAAACAGAGGAGAAGATGTTTCTGTGTACGGTCTTAAGGCGTATGGGGAGGTGGTAATAGAGATCCACGCATTCTTAATATCAACAGGACATGCAAATAATTGGAGAGCTTCAAGTCTCAGGCGCTTTGCCGCAGGTTCCCATTGAAAAGTGAATGCTTGGCTACAGGTACGGTCCTGTCACTTCGGAAAATAGGAAGTACCTTATCCATGCCAAGAATTGCAGTATGAGTCCTTCATTTTGCAGTCCGTAACCTAGTCACTACAGCGACTGCGCTTTCGCAGGGCCACACGCAAGCTGAACATTCAATATGCATCCAACGTAACAACTATATATTTTTTATTTCTATTTGTGCTCAGAGCAATTAAAGGTGTTGGTTTCGATTACGTAGCGGTCTCTAATATCACATATTAATTCCCAAATCCTTCAATGACCTTTCGGTTTTTATTACTTCCTGTTTAACATTCTTTTTCTTGAGGTTTATGAGACGGGATTTCCTCGCTCTGGTGTCTAATGAAGGGGTTAGGACACACTGCGAAGGACTCTCTTATTCTGCATGGCGACCAGAAGTTCTATGGGGTCCACCAGATCCCTATTCAATGGGTATACACAAATTTCATCTGGGAGTGAAGCGGCCAGAGTCTGAAGTTGACAACTCACCTCCATCTTCTGTTGAATTTAGGAATGGATGGAGTTATACTCCACTCGCTCACGTATCTTTATTTCATCACAGGGACAAATTTACATTCCTTGGTTTTGGATCTTAAATTCTGAAAAAAACTTTGCCCTGTTTGGAAATTTAACAGGCGAGGCATAACGACGGGGATTCATTCTGAGAAATGCGTCGTTAGGGGATTTCGTCGTTGTGCGAACATGTACTTGCACAAACCTAGATAGTGTAGCCTACTACACACCTAGGCTGTGTGGTATAGCCTATTGTTCCTAGGTTACAAACCTGTACAGCATGTTACTGTACTGAATACTGTAGGCAATTGTAACACAATGGTATTATAATTTTGTATTGTAATCTTATGGGACCACCGCCGTATGCGGTGGGTCGTTGACCGAAACGTCGTTATGAGGCGCATACCTGTATTAGAAAGCTGAATATGTAATTTCATGCAGCTGAATATAAAATATAAACAGAATTAAAAATGTGAAATATGCTCCTGCTGCCTTGGCAAACAAAACTGTCAGAAGCCAATATGTGTGATTTCACAATTTCAGTTGAGATAGGTATCGTTTAATTTAAACATTTCCCACAGAGTATCTGTTAAATTAAGCAAAATTTCCGTCTACCACTAATTTACGCCAGACACGTGGAACGAACACACCCAGTAATAGACATCCCGCAGTTTGAGTGCAATTACCATTTTAATAAACTCTTTAGCATAAATTCATTAGGTGGATAATGAAAAGCTTCCGGCAGTGTAGGGAAACACAAAAAACCCCGTTACGTTTCTGGGTAAAACTGCAAAATGATTTTATACTACGTGATTCAGTGTTCTGTCATAAAGATAAGAAAATTTAATTGAGCGCCTTAATTATGAACACAAAAGGTATACGTGTAATTTCTATTCTACTTAAATTATGTTAAATGAAAAGTGATATTTTGAATTTATTAGTATCAAGTACACTTTATAAGGCGTTTTATTTTGGAGCTTTCATATTAATTTGCTGCATATTTATGGATGTTATATCTTAGAATCTACTGAGACTAGAACAAGGGCACATATGCCCCCGGGCACCAGGTCGTCGTGACGAATATATCTGGTACGGTTGCGCCCAATATTTGCCGGTCCTCAGCAGTGAAATGGGTTTTCACGTTATATTCTAGATGCCTACAATGTTAAGCTGTTGCAAGGTTTTTTGAAGTTATGAACACCACTGTACTAGAATTGCTGGATTAAATCCCATTCTAGCTAGCATTTAGTACTTTGTTTAACGTCTTCTCAGTATAGTAAATTTACCAAGGGCCGATCCCTCGAATATGGAGTCCTAAAGAATGTTTAATAATTCGCAAAGAGCGCCGATTCACATATTTAAAATTCCTGATTCATAACGTATCTATGGAACACAGTCTTCCTTGAGTAACTAACTGGTTCATAGTTCTGTATATCTTAATCTTTAAATTTTTGGACAGCAAACTGGAAGACAAAATATTCTGCACCGAATGATAGCAACCATTCCCTGACTTCCAACATGCTCTTAATTTTTTCCTGAATAAAATTTTGATTTGTTAAGGTTGTTCCCAAATATTTGAACTCTTCTACCATTTCAAAGGAACTATTATCAGTCTTTATATTGTAACTTCATTCTGCATTCTGATCTCGAGAAGCGACCATGTACTTAATTTTATCAACATTTACTTCTAATCCTACCTCCTTACTAGCAGTTATTAAGAATCTGTGTTTTTCTTTATAGAATATTATATTATATTAACATCATCAGCATAAACCGGAAGCTGATATGTACCACGTAATTTCAAGCCATCCTGGTTTTCCTAAACACTTCTAATGGCATACCCTAAAGCAATGTTGAAAAGCAACAGCGATAAATCATCTCCTTGTTTCAAATCATTCTTAATAGGAAAAGTGTCAGACAAAAATATTTTCCTACCCAGACTGTGTTAGAGGTTTCAGACACGTTTTTATTAGCCTCACCAGTTTCATGGGCATACCAAATTCAATGATTTTATTATACAAGATGGCCCTTTCTAGAAGTCTATACAGAGCGGATGTACTGCTGCATTTTATCCCCATTTTCACCGAGTATTTGATGAATGCAGAATATATATGATCAGTAGTTGAGTTGTTGCGTCGAAATACCCACTGATGATATCCAGTAATTTATTCTGCATATGGAGTTAGTCTTGACAGCAGAATGTTGGAAAAATTTTGTATGTAGTTGACAAAAGTGATAAGCCTCTATAATTACGACATTCTGCCCCATCGTCCTTCTTATAAATAGGCACGTAAAATGATCGATTCCTTCCACTCCTCAGACAATTCCTCTTCATTCCAAATCGAATTAATAAGTTTATGTATCTCAGAGCGAGTTGATGATCTCCCTGCTGTAATCGTTTCTTCTGGAACTTGATCAGTACCTGGTGATACGTGTCTTTTTAGATACTCAATAGCCATCTCAACCTCAAAGGCACTCGGCTCAGGCACAAGTGGCTCTGCTGTATAAATTTCTTTCTGCCTAACATCATTAACCCGTTGTACATTAAAAAACTTAAAGAACTTGTTCCTCAACCTAGCCTTGAAACTGCCAGTCTGTAACCAAATCAACCTTCTTATCTTTACTATACTAGTTCCATGGCGATAACCTTTCTTAAAGTAATTAATATCCCTATATATGTCTCTGGTAATTTATATTTTACTGGTAGTTTCAATTTAATTAATTTTAGATTTCAGCTATTCCTTCTTTTTTTTCCTGAAATGTCTAATAGCTTCGCGTCTTACATTGATGAGATCATCTATATTGTTTTGGTTTGGATGCTGTACCCATTGCATTTTAGCCTCCTTCCTTCGATTTAAAAATCGTAAACTTTTTCATCAAATCATAGTTGATAGTTCTTCAATTCGTACAGACCTGGACTCCCTTTAGCTGAGGTTTTGATATTCTCTTTAATGTTCTCCCAATCCTATTTATGTCCTCGCGATCACTTAAGTTCTCCAAAGCTGCTAACCTGTTGGTAATCTCAATCTGATATTGTTTCCTATCCTCCAGTTCACTTAGTCTTCTGAGATTAAATATCTCCACATCAAACTTCTGTTCCGTTTATTTACTTACTGCCAATCTTTCCCTAACTATTGCAACCACCAGACAGTGATCAGTATCACAGTCAGCTCCCCGGAAAGTCGTACATGGAGTATATTTGATGCCATCTCCCATCTATCAATGTATGATCAGTTTGGTTTTAAATCTTCCCGTAAGGGAACACCGTGCTCTTAACAACTAGAATTTTTTGGTGTGACACAGTTTGCTATTCTAACAGCATTATCATTACAATCCTGATGTAGACTTTCATTCCCAATTGTCGGTTTGAAAATATACTTTATCCACAATTTTGCATTAAAATCTCCTAACAGTTTTCAAATGGTGCTTAGGATAATGATCGAAAACCTGCTCTAATTCCTCATAAAAACTGTCTTTTGATTGATGGTTCTTCCCCTCACTTGGTGCATCCACATTCAAAACAATGTCCAGCGACCTGTCAGAACTATATATGACTTCCTATTGCTAAAATCTCTACTTTGTTAACTGCTGATACTACTGTGTGGTGCAATAAAAATCCTGTTCCCAATTGATGATTTTCGTTTTTTTTTAGAAAAAAAATATAATTCCCTGCTGTTACAGTGACACTTTGTCGCACCTAACCTCCTGTACACCCACAAAATCTAATTTATACCTCGCTATCCTGATTCATAACGACTTATTACAATTTGAAATATTCATGTTAGTACACCAAACAAGAAGCATTTCTCCAGCTGTCATAACAAACTGGAGATTACTAAAAAACAAGTCGCAGTTTCAGGTATTCGCAGGATTTTTAATAGGATATTGATGGGTGTGTTTGTAAACTAACACAAGTTAGGAGATCCCGGTGGTTGTGCGGTCTAAAATGTACGTTTGCAGTCTTTTGATTCCTTGGGTCGCGTGTTCGAATCCCGCTGAGCATAAGGATGTTAGTATCTCGTGTTTTTTGTGTGTCGTGTAGATAGCGTTTACTGTGACGAGCTGATCACTTGTTCAGAGGAGCCCTCCCGGTTGTGCTTGTCTAATTGTGCGTGATCTGTAAACCACAAAAGTGAGGCTGCCTTTGTCCGAGTTGGGTTGCTGCGCCATAGACAACAAACTGGGAAATATATTCATAGCTAACATTTTGGGCGCACTATCTCTTTCCCTCTTCATAATTTTCAGTTTTTGAGTGTTAAATTTTGGCGCTATTGTAAAATCCTCGATAAAACGCTGAAAATTTCGAATATATTAAATGTGTCTTTCACCTCTGTAAACAACGAAAGCGTGTGAATTAGGAACATATAGCGAAGTCCGTGGCAAACTTTTAAATAGCATTCAAACACTAAACTCTCATGCAATAATGCACTGTTAGTGGATATTTATGCAAACTGTAGAACGGACAAAACTAAACCACATCTGAATAAACAACGCTCAGAGCGTATCGCTTCAGAGATATACGAATATAAGGTAAAGAGAGCCCTGCACAGGCCTACTACATGCCCAGAATTTTCCACAAGGTTGAGGCTCACAGATTTCGAGACATTCGGCACATGAACGTGGTAAGGTTGTCAGCCCTACGTAGCGGTCGCCTTCCCCCCCCCCCCCAAGAAATTATTCTTGGTACTTATTTCTGTTAGAGGCTGAGTCGATCTCAGGGCCATAGTGCGTCCGGAAGGATTATGATAAAGTAAAATTCCAACAATGTTATCGGGAAACGAACCCCCGACCTTTCGGCTTGTAGCGCAGTGCCTCAAACAATTTCGACACCGCGCATAAATATTACAGCAGTCGGTGAAGTGAGAAGTTAGAGTGGGAGAAACAACGTACTTGGAGAAGAACCTGTCACAAAGTTACATTTTTCGTTAGAAATCTCACTTATACCGACCTGAAAAAAACTCTGGGCTCCGAGCTGTACGGTTGGCGGCTAGCCACTTGAGTTGTGGCTATCGTATTCGCCATGTACAGCGGGAATTCTCAAAAAATCGCAGAGCTGCTATTTGCTACAACCTTACCTCATATCCGCAGAGATATTTTTAGTCCACTGAGGCGTGAAATTCACCTAAATAGCACAATGTTTCAAATTGTGTCTCACATGAAACAAAATGTGCCCTCCAAAGTAAGACCAGTCATTTGGTGCTCGTTACACAAATAACTGTCATCTCTTCTGAGAATCTTACGAAACATAGTAGGCAGGTTATTCGGAAAGGAAGTACCGTCTGCACATATCTCTCGCGCATTCTCGAGACTGTCACTTAGCGCATGTGCAGTGACTTCCTCTATCAATTGAGAAGCCACAGACGCCATTTCGTGAAATTCGTCTTATGTTTATGTCTGTTCCTGTGCGTTAAACATGTTTAAGACAATTGAAGGGGCTGCCGGCAGTGAAATAGGTCTGTAATTCGTTTCTTGAACGCCAGGAATGTGCTACCAAGTGAGATTCATCAACAGATCTGTCAAGTGTATGGTGACAATGCGATGAGTGATGGCATGGTTAGGAAATGGGTTCGTATGTTCAATGAAGGACGACAGAACGTGTACGATGAGGCGCGAAGTGGGCGTCCATCTTTGGTGAATGATGATTTGGTGCGTAAGGTCAACGAAAGAGTGCGTGACG
>Ga0131853_10026155_pt1 | contig 10498 bp, 4 predicted proteins | sample TergutLab28metaG_FD_92764 | JGI IMG/M metagenome (GOLD analysis project Ga0131853, IMG submission 92764) | Labiotermes labralis P1 segment gut microbial communities from Petit-Saut dam, French Guiana - Lab288 P1 (version 2) (version 2) | ecosystem: Host-associated > Arthropoda: Insects >... | reverse complement strand
TTTGTGCAAGGAGCAGGGAGAAGACTGATCAGTTTCAAGCTGTCGTGTAATCTGTTTGGAATAATACCCGCTGTGAACAGTACCGGCGGTACGGTACAGGCCGTTTGCAGTTGCCGTATTCTTATAAGCTCTTCTGTCAAGTCTGTATATCTCTGGAGCTTCTCGGTGATGGTGCTGCGAAGGTTCTGACTGTTAGCAATTGCTACATCCATTGCGTATGCTTCTTTGACGGTTTTATCAAGTATAATTATGTCCGGTCTATTGTTATGGATAGTTCTGTCAGTTGTTATAGACCTGTCACAGGACAGTTTACAGTTGCAGTTCTCTGCCACGGACTGCGGCCCATGTTAATAAAACGACGTTTGTGGTCACTGTGACAGTCCACAGTTGACAGCCAATTCTTGATGGACAGACTGGCCACTGGAATGTAACGATGGGAGGAATCGCTTGAGATGGTGCACGACATGCGTTGGTTATATGTTGAATGGGTTCTGATTTCTGTCGGCATTGTCTGCAGATATGTATTATTATTATTATTATTATTATTGTTTGCTGTGGCGGTAGCAGCAGTAGCAGTAGCAGGAAATCACCATCGAAACTGGAATGGCGTGGTTGTTGGCAGGAATTTGCAAATTGAAAGGCATTGGAAAGAAAATATGTATAGCAAGGTGCGCATTATGTTTAGGTGAATGGGATGTGAGCTCTATGTTGCTAAGCTCTTAGATACCAGAGAATTGGGAATGAAGTTTTGAATAAACAATGGTGGAATATGAGAGAGAAAGTGGCTTATAAGAAAATGTTAAGATGCACTAACCAAACTGCGGTTAAAGGTCCTGGTAGCCTTAAGACAAATTTAAATGTGAATGGTGCAGGAAGGTTAAAGGTATAGACTATTTAATGTAGAAGGGACTACGACTGTGAGTACCCGATGTTAATCGGTAGGTAGTTGGCAGCAGTTGAGGGTGGGATGAACTCAATAATAATAATAATAATAATAATAATAATGTATCAATATTATACACAGAAGATGTTATTCCAAACAAATTACACGACAGCTTGAAACTGATCAGTCTTCTCCAGCTTCCTACACAAAGCAGTAATACTTAATACATGCTGTACAGTCAGAAACGTTTTTGGCAGAACAGTGAATAAGAAATGTTGATCAGTGAGACCGTACTGTTTGGATAACCAGCTGAGCTGCTGTGAAGTAAGGAATAATAATAATAAATGTAATTGTATTATTATTATTATTATTGAATCATCTCCGGACTTTTAGTTAACGGTACAGAACGTAATGTACCGTTTTATTTATTTCTGGTGTTTGTTTAACGACGCTGTCATTTACTGAGGCTGTTTCCTGTTGAATGGTAGGGTAATTGCTGCTGAGGTTTGGACAGACAAGGGAATGGAAGGAAGCTGTCTTGGCCTGTTTGTGGCACCATTCTGGAATTTTGTGGAGGCACCGAGTAAGACCATGGTAGTCGGCGTCTTAACTGACATTCCAAATCAGTATCTGTCGAATGCAAAACAGAACCACCCGCGGTCATTCATAGTATCTCACAGTATATCGTCATAGTTCAACGTCTGTCGGATTCTCTGGGAAACAGTGGACTCGTTGCTTGTAGTACGTACTGACACTGACACTGATGCGTAACTCGAGCTGATGTCGAATTCGCAGTCAGCGCGCCTCTTAGCTAGTAGCCCTTTGGATCGCCGAAGTTTCTTTTAAACGTATTTACAGATTATGTTGTATTTATTTAAATTGTAAACAGTAAGCAATGAGTGAAGTGATCTTGTGATTTCTGGGCTGCAGCGGAAAAATGAAACGTGCTGTCGGTGTATTTCCATCTTGGCACTGGGACGGAATTTTTATACACTAATCCACAGAGCGAATGACGCACTATACAACGACTTGTGTGAGTTTCGGAGATAGTCTTGAATTATAGTAAGACAAGCAATTTACGTATAACGTAAAATTCGGGCGCTTTCTCATAACCATTGTTGCCATGGAAAAGCAATAATAATTACGTATTCTGAGTGTGTGTTTGTAGTCTGAGGTATACAGCATGCAAAGCGCATGCGCCGTATTGTATTGTCACATGTGGCCTGCCCGGCTGTACCTGTTTTTCCACATTATCTCACAAATGGCACGATTTTTTTTAAAAAAAAGTTATGCAACATAAATATGTGTATTCCGATTTTCTGTACAATTTTCGTCTGAAAAACATCATTCTGAGAAGAACTGAACGAAATATTGTCACAAAAGTACATAGGTCTTCATGTAAAGTGCGGGTTATTGTGGTCAGAGTTTAATTAAACTTGAATTTTCTCGACAGATTTGAGGAAAATCCTCAAATATCAAACTTCACAAATATCCGTCCAGTGGGAGCCGAGTTGTTCCGTGCGGACGGACAGACAGACATGGCAAAGCTAATGGTCGCTTCTCGCAATTTTGCGAACGCGTCTAAAATATCTACTTGCTATATTTTCGGATCTTTGCAAGGACCTGGAATTCGCATACTCCTTAAGTCAGTTCATTTCCCCCAAAGATTTAGTAATCACCGTTCGTTTATTTACTTTTTTCCATCCCGAAGTCTTTAACACATATATAAATCTACAATGATGTATTAGTCAAACACAACAAAACTTTATTATGTTTATTATTGTATTTGGGCGACATGTTTCGATTCTTATAGAATCATCATCAGGCCCTTCTAGGAATATCTTCATGCCCTTCTAGGAATACAGTAAGGATCTGTATTCCTAGAAGGGCCTGAGGATGATTCTGTAAGAATCGAAACATGTCGCCCTAATACAATGATAAACATAATAAAGTTTTGTTGTGTTTGACTGATACATCATTGTATATTTATATAAATCACCGTTCGACTACCACCGTACTATTGCAGACAACACCCAGTGACCTCACAGATGGTTTTTGATGAACTCTTTCAGTGTCCTGTACGTTTGCATCTAAAAAACTGTGCCATTTTTAGTTCTGACGTCGCAGCAAAAGTTGAAAGTTATGACCGGACTGTTTACACACTTAGTGTCATTAAAGCGGTAAAAGTATTATCTTGTTCGTCACAAGTGAAGTGCCTTGAGACACGCCTTAAACAAGTCTTATTAGTTGCTGAGCAGTATGGGGAGCTGAATGAAGCGAGTACAACGTTTTCGGATACCTTGTTAGTGACATGTAGCAGAGTAACGTTTTTTGTGATATGGTAATTTTACGATGTTCTGTGTTACTTGTTATAACAAGCTGACATTTTTAGATGAATAGTTGGTAACTCTCCGCCCAACCCCCCGAAGCTGGAGGACTGCCCCTCATCAGCTTTCCATTCCTAGTTATTTAATTTTACTGGCTACCCTCCATATGTGTGGGCTGGGTAGCTCAGTCGATATATCGACTGACTACGGGCTGGACGGTCCGGGATCGAATCCCGGTGGGGACGGGATTTTCCGCACCCGTGGAGACTGGCCTTGGGGCCCACCCAGCCTCCTGTAAAATGGGTACCGGGTCTTTCCCAGGGATAAAGTGCGGCCGGGGCACGCTGCTGACCACTCACCCCCTTCTAGCGCCGCGGTCATGGAAGAGTAGAGCTATACCTCTACCCACCCTCTGGACCACACCGGGCCTGTAACGGGATCACGTTACCTTTACCTATTTTACCCTCGATATGTGGAGACTGTCACATTGGCATCTTGGGGACGCCGTCCGTGTCTTGGTGAGGAAGGAGCCACTGTCACTGTAATGCCTGAAAGTGGGCCAGACCTGTTCCACGGGTCCTGCAGAGAGGGAATTGTTAGAACCTGGGGCTCGCCTGTAGCGCACACTTGCTGGTGTCTGTTGTGTGTGTTCGTTGGCGTTGGGGGTGGTGGTGGAGGGTGTTTAGCGACCCTGTCGATATCTTGTAGTCCGACAATGGCAGATGAATAAATAAGGTGGAATAATGGTGGAGAGTTAATTGACAGGGGAAAGACTTTCCCAGTGAAATAGTCTTGTCCTTTATCTTTAAGGCGTGTATGGACGTATTTCATGAGATTTACCACACCTTCCCCGGCCACACGAAAATAAGTCTAGAAACTTTGTGCCATTGGAGATTTTTTTAATAATATAGTCATGCCTAAGTTCTAACCACTAGTAGATGACGTCATATTTATGCATGGTTTTAAAATTTTATCACTTCAATCGCTTTTATCAATTATAGCATTTGTTTAACGGATACTTATGTACGAATAATGTAGAATATTATGTGCGGGGAAGGTGGTTTAGGCTGACCCACCTTCGAGTCCATTTTCAGCACCCAATTTAGGATTCTGATGTTCGATGCAGAAGCACCCGTTCACTAAACAAGAGAACGCAGTATTATGTGCTTCTTCTTGGGCGCAGAATTAGTAAGCGAAAAGTATTTTTTAGGTTAAAGTACCATTGCGTAACAGATTTTGTTTAGAAGAATTTGTTTGCATTAATCACAGTCGTTGTACATAACCAAGAAGAAATTCATACAAATGTGCCTGTACACAGTATTAATAAAAGGAACAAGTACCATCTTCGTAGATTAATTGCCAGACTTGTATGCTTTCGGAGATGGTGCATATTATGCTGCCATCGAAATATTCAAAAATTTACAGAGCATACCCTCAGGACTGAAGAACGAAAAGGCTTAATTTAAACCGGCTTTAGGAGGATACTTAAACACTCATTTATTTTATTCTGTTGATGAATTTACAGTGTTAAAAACATAGTCTTATTATCAGCTGTGTATAACGAATTCTGCGCTACATTTTCATATCGTACCTGAAATGTAATACTCTGCACTCTATATTTTGTATTTCTGTATTTTTATGTAGTTGAGTGACATCCTGTTGTCACCGTGACCAAATTTTCGATCTCTGAAATGCTTAACGTGCGTATGTTTGTATGTGTGTAAGTGTGTAAGGCTTTCGTTCTAGTGGTCCTTGAATTTTGCATTGCTTACTGCAGTGTGCATTTATTTTTCTGAATGTGTTATAAACTTCAGGTGTCCCAAATACATTTCTGTTTAAAAAATTAGAGGTTATGTTAGGTTCAGGAAACGCGCTCACAATACAGCTGGTTTTCGAGACCAAGATGCTGGGGCGACCAGAGTGCCGGCTGTTAATACTTTGAAGATTAAGGTGCTTCGGGATGTGACGCCGTGTCGTTCGGTAAGTTGTTCCTGACGTTGCGAGGGAGCCTAGTCTCTTTATCGTCAAGGCCCAGGCAGCCAAAGGAGAATAATTCGTTCAGAGCCTTTATTCCGGGTTGTTATATCGGCCTGTTTCTTTTTTGTTTAATTAAGGTTTGTCATCTGAAGCAGTTACAGGATAATTACCAACCCTTAATTTTGGGAAGACACAGAAGGGTGAAGCCATGTCCGATTTCGAGGTGCTGCCCTAAGATTTTTCTTCAGGCACTTCCGATAACTGGTTACACCCAGTCTCCGGAGCCAAGTTCGGAAGATGTTGAGGCTAATACCGCTATTTCTACGTGGTTGTGCTACTGACAGCCGCACCGTGCAGCATTGTCTATAAAACTAATAAAAGAGGCCGTTCCAATTTGAAATTCCCACTCCTCAGCTTTTCCTGGTCTCCAATCAGGCGCATTATTGTATCTGACAAAATGAATCCACGGACATTATCGTGTTCAAGCGACCCCCCTCCCCTCCCCCTGATGATTCAGTTCGATCCACTTTAAGCCCTAAAATTATATTTCACTAAGATCAGTTGCCTTTAATCTTCCTTCTGCTGTTAGGTCTTCCGTGTGATCTGTTTCCTTCGTATTTTCCGGTAAACGTTTTCTATCAGCTTCTCATCCGTACCACAGGACAGTTATCAATTACCATCAGCACAACTGTTTGTTATGTTAGGTAGATGAGTTACACGACTGCATGTTTCACCACTGAGTGGCAATTCCCGAGACATTACAATACAGGGAAGTAACATTACATTTGCTACTTCAGTTATGAGATGTCAGATGAGATCACATAACTGAAGTTACAATTATAATTTTAATTCTGTGTACTTTAATGACCTGAGAATGACTACTTAATAGTCGAAACACGTAGTCGTGTAACTTATCTATTTGACACAATAAACATTTGTTTTCATGGTAATTGTTAACAGTCTTGTTGTATACACAACACAATGGGATGTCCGAGGTCAAAACTGTCAACCGTATAGTCATCCTCAAGGCAGTAGCAAGTGAGCGCAAGTTAAGAAACTCGTCATGTAACTTCCTCAATCCGATATTCTCCTCAGCACCAGTTTTCAGGCTGCTTCACTCTGTACCTGTCGCTGAGTTTGACGCACCTGGTTTTGCACCATTACAGGTCTGAAATACGAGTAAATTTATGCAGTTCTATTCAGATTTCTTGCGATTGTTTGCCACGTTGGGAATCGGCCACACTTTTGACTTCGTATGTCGTACCGTATTAGACAAATAAAAATTAAGCACTCATGCTTTCCAGGACAGAATATGTTCTTCAGAGACAGCAGTAAGGAAAACACCTGCTGTGCGCACGGAGCGGTGAGCGGAGTCCAAATTTTGAGTGACTACAAAAGCAAGTGTACGCACATTCTTTGGATAGGAGACGGGAGACTGACGGCAGCTGACTTGCTAACGGACCGTGCTAGGAGGTGGAAGCCGGTGGATGATCAGTATAGAGGTTCCACGCTCTAACGACATCCGGTAGTTCCCAACCGTGTTCACAAGAGCCCGCCATTGGACCTATCCTAAGTCAGTTTAATCCATTGCAAGCCATAAGCGCTGATACTTTTAAGATCCATTTCCCCGAAATATTTTTTCTCTTAAGTTTCCTTGAAAGTAATTTTGTTTTATTATTGTCATTCTGAAGTAATTAAAATTTTGTAGTGCTTTTGAAGAACTGGCTGGCTATCTCTGTGTGCGCACAGTGTCACGTGCAGTTGAACCCGATTATAACTACACGGGTTTATTCGACACCTCGTATATTGTGCCCATTTCCTCACTGTTGTTTATAACATGATAATCTAGATTAGAGCAAAACTCGTTTATAACGACCGAGAATATTCCTTTCATGACATTAAAACTGAGTTCGGCTGTGCATTTTTTCCGGTGATTTTATAAGAAATATGATATATAATTTTTAGGTCAACCACTAAGATTTCAGCTTCCGGTTTGCAATTCTCACAAACGATCAGAGCCGCAGTAAGATGCTGCTGTGTCTATTGCACAACATTAGTTGAGCAACTCTAAATCCCTACTTGTGTAGAATGCAGAACGAATTACCACCGAACTTGTCTGTAACATCATGAAAAGGACTGATTATTTTATGTCGTCATAAACGAGTGTTGTTATAACCGAGGAGTATAATGTTATGGTTAACAGTGAGGAATTAGTTGGTACTGGAGAGTATCTGTCACTATAGACGGGGTGTCGTATAAACCGATGTCGTTATAGCTGGGGTCGACTTCGGATTAAATGGGAAATGGTGGTAGAGGAAAACCACGGGATAGACTTTGAACATAGGAATGACTGGATGGGTTGATGTGCGAAGTTTAATTGGCGAATGGGTTGACGAGTGCTTGATGACGCTGGATGGATGAGTTTTTGGGTCGGTGAGTGTTCTTGGGGGGGAGGGGGCACCTCATTTGTAACGGGATGGAGGCTAAGCACCTGAAGGCTGTAGTTATCTCGTGTTTCCAGACGCACAATTTCTGCGACTGTAGGCGTGTAGTGCACTACCTTGAAATCGCATGATTCGCCATATTAAGTACCATAAAGCGTGTTTGAAAAGGAACCTCCGTTAAACGGAAGCTAGCCTAGATTAAATTTTGCTGTATTATCGACTGTAGAGCGGAATATTCATGAAAGTGACGTCCAATATATGAACACTGTTTAACAAGGAAAGGGAAGAAAATGAATGTATTGGTGAAGAGTCCATTGGAGTGGTTTCTCCTCACTTAATTTTGTTTCGAACCGTGTTTGTTTGGAATTTATCTCTGAAAAAATATTTCTGTCACAGGCAGGAAGTAATTAAGACCGCCGGTGCACAAAATAGATGCAGGGTGTTTTGATGGGCCGCTGTACGAAATGAAATGTGCTCAAAATAATTATGGAAGAGAGCAAGAAGGAAGGGAACTAAGCTCAATAAGACTAGCATACACCTGGATCATCAACTTTGGGTTGTGAATTTGAATGTGAACGCGTAGGTTATGAACTGTGCTGTCATTCTATTTTGATAATTAGAACAGGAGTAGCAGTTTATAATTTTTCGTGCTGCAAAAATACTTGTAAATCGGTGAGCGGTATTTGGAATGACGTAACTTGTTTCATTGTTTCCATTTCAGATGTTCCTCGGTTTTGTATTGTGTCAACGATTTCATGTTTTATTTAATGATGTTTATCTCTGTGCTATTTTAATTTTAAGCCTGGGTTTCATGAAGATTTTCGTTATGTTCCGAAGACTATTAACCGGCAGTATCGGCCTTTTTCCATTCAGGAAGTGTCGGTGAGGTTTCCTTACGTCTCACAAAGTACACCTTGGCGGTACATACTTTAGGTTTTATACAGTTCATGTGATCATACCTGGTCATCTTCAGGAAGAGAACTTTTGGGTTTACAGATTCCACTGCCCAGGCATAAGTTATAAATAGTTCGCACGTACTTCTCGCCAAATATTATTCGGGTGATCAAATAAAGAAGAACGAGATGGGCCGGGCGTGTGTGGCACGTAGGGGGAAACAGGAGAGGGGTATACACGGTTTGGGGTGGGGGGACTGAGGAAGTGGGACCACTTGGCAGACGTAGGCGTAGGTGGGAGAATAATATTAAAATGAATCTTCGAGAAGTGGGATGGGGAAACATGAACTGGACTGATGTGGCTTCGGACAGGGAAGTTGGCAGACGCTTATGAATGCTGTAATGAATCTTCGCGTTGCATAAAATGCGGGGAATTTCTTGACTAGCGGAGGACCTCTTGTTTGAATGTCACGTAATATGAAGCATCCTATTATGCAAACAATTCGTCTGCTCTTGGTCGTGTTTGGATGTCACTTAATTTCAAACACCCTATCATGCAAACAGTCCCTCTTTTTAGTCAAGTGTGAATGTCACGTAATCTGGAACACCCTACCATGAAACCAGTTCCTTTATTCTCGCCTGCAAAAAAAAGGAGCAACCCCCCCCCCCCCACCCGATGGTTCCCGCCACGACGAAAATGTGAAATGAAGTTATCCTGTTTTTTCGTAAGAAACTTAAGAAATTGTTAGAAAAGTCACGAGAAACTAACGGCGAGCCGTTTATTAGTGCTGATTGCTTCTTATTGAGTTTACATTCTGCAGACTGCTGTTTCCTAGAGTTCAGGGCCGAATAATTATACAAGTCTCTGTTGGGCTGATTTCATAAGCTTAACGTGGAAATATTTCACATTGTTACTAAGAGACACGCTGGAACTTCGGGATGTGTCGGATCTCTGCGACGAACGTGCAGTATCACAGGCGGTTAGGTTGCTGTCTCAACACAGAGGCCCGATATCGGTCGCAGGGCCGTGCGAGTGAGTCTTGCTGAAGCATGCCAACGAAGACGTTCAGTTTAAATCAGATTTCATTAGCCCGGTGCCGTTCGAATGACAGCGTATCTGGGACACCAATATTTGACGTTCTCACCATGGTGATGATGAAGATTTCCTTATTTTTGGGTATGACGCCGTGTATATTGGTACATAAGTATCAGTGCACACGGCGTCGTATTCCGTAAGACAGGGGTATTGACCTTGGGATAATCGTAAATCTGAAAGTGCCTTCCCAGCTGAAAGAGAAGGGAGACCTCTCCCGAACCGAAGCACACAGCAGTATTTGATGGACGCTCTTTAGTATACTATAAATGCACACGAGATCGCTGGTTTGCAACAGTTTAGCCACCTCTTTGTACCATAGTTCCCTCCCTCGCTCCTTCCTGAAGAGCCACACATTCCCGTTCCCCCACACCAAACAAACAAAGGCCTTCGGTATGGAACCCTGCAGTTTCACTGTTGCAGAGAGTAAATCTAATCAGGGTTTCCATCATAGTCGATGAAGTAAGTATGGACATCCAATTCTGGGAAAGAGAAATATTTGCTGCCCAGTAACATGAAATGTCACGAGTTTTAATACTCGCAGTAACAAAATGATCGAATTTTTTTTTTGCTTCTGTACCAACTCGACGAGGGTTGGCTTCTCTTCTGCGTCGCATCTGCGACATACGGCAGAAAATCAACAGTCACAACACTGCTGCCACACCGCTGTCTTTCGTTGGATGTAGGTTAATGTAATATTGTTTGTTGCTACATGAAAGTATATCAGCCACTTTACTGGTCTCGCTATTTCAACATTACGAACAAATCTTGAAGTTGGGTATAGGCCTGTACAACTTGAAGTTGGGTATAGGCCTGTACAACTTGAAGTTGGGTATAGGCCTGTACAACTTGAAGTTGGGTATAGGCCTGTACAACTTGAA